>ERZ761602.970-NODE-970-length-56076-cov-6.481587_pt1 | contig 56076 bp, 51 predicted proteins | sample MGYA00512165_ERZ761602 | MGnify/ENA primary metagenome ERZ761602 (study PRJEB28899, sample SAMN02445085) | bioreactor sludge metagenome | biome: EBPR sludge; isolation source: Thorneside wastewater treatment plant | place: Australia: Brisbane, Thorneside Wastewater... | reverse complement strand
GTGAATGCCCCCGCCCCCGGCGCCTCTATCCAGCCGTCCGGGGGGCGCGGTATAATCGCCCTAACCCGCCCGCCCGGTGCTCACGGCGGGCGTTTCTTTGCGCAGGGAGGCTTTAGCCTGGTATGCAGCAACGTTATAGCTCGTGGCTCGTCGCGATCCTGCTGATCGCGGCCGGCGCCCTCTACGTCGTCTTGCCCAGCAGCGTCATCAACTTCAACCTCGGCAACCTGAACTTCAACCGCAGCCAGTTCCGCCAGGGCCTGGACCTGCAGGGCGGGATCCAGGTGCTGCTGGAGGCGGATCTGCCGGAGGGCGCCGACATCAACACGGCCGCCATGGAGACGGCCAAATCCATCGTCGAGCAGCGCGTCAACGGCCTGGGCGTGTCCGAGCCCACCATCCAGACCCAGGGCGAGCGCCGCGACCGCATCGTGGTGGAGCTGCCCGGCTTCACCGACCCGGAGCAGGCCATCGCCACCATCAAGCAGACCGGCCTGCTGGAGTTCGTGATCATCCCCAGCGGCGAGCTGCCGCCGGCCGACGGCACCGTGGTCCAGACCTACTGCCCGGACGTCACGCGCGTGGACTGCGGCAACGCGGCCCAGGCCGCCCCGCCGGCCACCACGCCCACCACCGACACGGTGGCGGCCGGCCAGACCTACGTCACGCTGATGACAGGCGCCGCCCTGCGCGACGCCACCGTCGGCACCGACCAGCTCGGCCAGCCGGTCATCGACTTCGTGCTCGGCGGCGAGGGCAGCCAGATCTTCGGCACCTTCACCGGCCAGCACATCGGCGATTACCTGGCCATCGTGCTGGACAAGGTCGTGATCTCGGCCCCGGTCATCCAGGCCGCCATCACCGACAGCGGCCAGATCTCCGGCAACTTCACCGTGGACTCGGCCAACCAGCTGGCCCTGCAGCTGCGCTACGGCTCGCTGCCGGTGCCGCTCAAGGTGGTGGAGAGCCGCGTGGTCGGCCCGTCGCTCGGCCAGGACTCGCTCAACCGCAGCCTGATCGCCGGCGCCATCGGCATGAGCGTGGTGGTGCTGTTCATGATCCTGTACTACCGCCTGCCGGGCGTGACGGCCGTGCTGGCCATCCTGACCTACGGCCTGATCACGCTGGCCCTGTTCAAGCTCATCCCGGTCACCCTCAGCCTGGCCGGCATCGCCGGCTTCCTGCTGAGCACCGGCAGCGCGCTGGACGCCAACATCCTGATCTTCGAGCGCCTGAAAGAGGAGCTGCGCCACGGCCGCTCGCTGCGCGCCGCCCTCAACCCGGCCTGGAGCCGCGCCTGGCCGTCCATCCGTGACTCCAACATCGCCACCGTCATCATCTGCGCCATCCTGTACTGGTTCGGCTCGGCCTTCGGCGCCAGCATCGTGCAGGGTTTCGCGGTGACGCTCCTGATCGGCGTGCTCATCAGCCTGTTCTGCGCGCAGATCGTCACGCGCACCTTCCTGACCGCGGCGGTGGAGTGGCTGCACGCATCCGAAGACAACCTGGCCTGGTTCGGGATCTAAGCCCGCGCCGGCATCGACGAGGCAAGTTATGGATATCCTGGGCAAACGCTACTGGTATTTCGGCCTGTCCCTGCTGCTGATCGTGCCCGGCCTGGTGGCCATGGCCGTGTGGGGGCTGCCGCTGGCCATCGATTTCACCGGCGGCTCGCTGCTGGAAGTGCAGTTCAACTCCGGCACCGCGCCGCAGCCGGCCGAGGTCACGGCCCTGTACGAGCAGGAGTTCAACATCACCAACACGCGCGTGCAGACGTCCGGGACCGACGTCGTCATCGTGCGCTCGCCGTTCCTGGACGACGAGACGCGCGCCGCCCTGCTCACGGCCATGCAGACGCGCTTCAACGACACTGTGACGCTCAAGCGCTTTGACAGCGTCGGCCCGACCATCGGCCAGGAAGTGGCGGCGCGCGCGGCGCTGGCCGTGGCCGTGGCCGCCGCCGCCGTGGTGGTCTACATCTACCTGGCCTTCCGCGGCCTGCCGCACGCCCTGCGCTACGGCGTGTGCGCGATCATCGCCATGATCCACGACGTGGCCGTGGTGCTCAGCCTGGGCGCCATCGGCGGCCACTTCTTCGGCTGGCAGATCGACTCGCTCTTCCTGACCGCCACGCTGACCGTGGTCGGCTTCTCGGTGCAGGACAAGATCGTGGTCTTCGACCGCATCCGCGAGAACAACCGCCTGTACCGGCGCCTGCCGTTCGAGACGCTGGCCAACCACTCCATCGTCCAGACCCTGCAGCGCTCGATCAACACCCAGCTGATGACGGTGCAGTTCCTGCTGCTAGCCCTGGCCCTGTTCGGCGGCGTCACCCTGCGCGAGTTCGCCATCACGCTGGTGGTGGGTCTGCTGTCCGGCACGTACTCGTCCATTTTCATCGCCGCGCCCATCCTGGTGGTCTGGGAGAAGCGCGAGTGGCAGAACTGGTTCGGGCGCGGCGCGCAGGCCGCGGCCTGAGCCACGCCCCGGTTTAGGGGTTCATCCGGCCGGACCTGTGACAGGGCCGGCCGGTTTTGTTTTGCACCACAGCAAAAAAGCCGGCTGGTCCCGTGCGGGGCCGGCCGGCTTCTGTTTCTGGTGGTCCGGGCGTTGACGCTCAGCGCCGCGCGATGGGCAAGAAGACCGCGCTGGTGTAGGTGACGATCTGCCCCTCCAGCAAGAAGGCCATGTTGAACTGGTCACCGATGTTGCACACCGTCTTGCGCGCCCCCCAGCCGCCGCCCAGCGCCACCGTACAGGAGTTGTTGGCCACGGACGACCCCAGCAACTCCACCCAGGCCGACTCGGCGTTGCCGCCGGCGCCGCTGCTGCTGCTCTGCCAGGTCCAGGCGTCGCCGTCGGTGGCCGTGACGTTGGCCTGGACCGAGATCCAGAACTTACGGTTGGGGCCGGGCACGGCGATGCTGATGGGCAGGACGTAGTTCGGGCCGTTGCCGGGGTTGGCGAAGGACTGCGACGCATACAGCGACCCCGGCAAGGTGCCGGAGCCGTTGTCCGCGTAGACGTACACCGTGATCGTGTCCGGGTTGGGCACGCCCAGATTCTGACCGGTCACCGTCAACTGCTGCATATACCAGTAAATGTTGGAGGCGGCCGTAGTGACGACGATGTCGTCGGCGGCCTGATACGCGCGCGGGCCGTTAAAGAAGTTGGGAATATTGGAGGACGTGCCACCGGCGCCAATCCCCGCTGTCTGATCCACCAGGGTTGCCAGGGTCGTCACCGGACCCTGGGCGCGGACGGCCGGCGCGCCGCCGAGCGGGGCCGCCAACAACATCAGCAGCGCCAGGGCGCGCTGCAACCACAGTTTCGGGTTCATGGCTTGCCTCCTGTCGGGGCGAACAAAGACAGCGTTCACGATCGCTGCTGGCATTGTACCAAAGCGGGCCGACGCCACTCCTAGTACCGCCTCAGGTGACGGCGATCCTCAATTAAGCTTAGCTTCGCCTGGGCGCGGCCGGCCCGCGCTCAGCGCCCGCGGAACCACCAGGCCACCAGGTCCTGGCCGTGCAAGTACATCAGCAGGCCGCCCACGACCAGGAACGGGCCATAGGCGAACGGCGTATGCGGGTTGTAACGGCGCCGCGCCAGCATCACGGCCAGGTAGCCCAGGCTGAACAGGCCGGCCAGCACCACGCCGATAAAAAGCGCGAACAGCACGCCGGACCAGCCCACCGCCAGCCCGATCAGGCCGGCCAGGTTGACGTCGCCGCCGCCGAACGCGATCTCGTCCAGCGGCTGGCCGCGCAGCCGGGCCAGCAGCACGGCGTACAGCTGGCCGAGCAGGAACAGGCCGAAGACCAGGCCGTAGCCGGCCAGGCCGCCGACCAGGGTCTTGGCCCAGCCGCGCTCCGGCGACAGGCCGCCCAGCAGGGCCAGCCCGATGGCCGAGACCCAGACCGTGCGCCACAGGATCAGGCGGTGTTCCAGGTCGATGACCGTGATCAGGGCGAAGATGGTCGTCACCACGGCGGCGGCCAGGAAGCGCCCCGGATCGCCGCCGGCCCAGAACCACAGGTAGACGAAGCCGAGCGCCAGCCCGGCCTCCGTCAGCGCAGCGCGCGCGGGGCGCGCCGCCGCGCAGAAGCGGCAGCGGCCGCGCCAATGGAACAACGCCAGCCAGTGTTCGGCCGGGCGCGCCAGCCCGCAGGCGCGGCAGTGCGGCGCGCGCAGGGCCGGGCGGTGAGCCCCGGGCGGCGCGTGGTCGTCCGGCGGGAGGTTATCGGATAAGACGTTGACCAACAGGCCGGCGGCCAGGCCGAGCAGGAGAGCCAGCACCCACATGCCGGCGATTATACCGGCCGGCGCGCCCGGCGTATAATCACGGCGTGAAACCCGCCCGCCACTTCCCCAGCCGTGACCGGCTGAGCGTGCTCACGGCCGTGATCGTGCTGGCCTACACGCTCTCGCGCTTCCTAGACCTGCCCTCGCGCGCGGTCGGCACCACCATCTTCGGCTCGGCGCTCGGCCTGGAAGTGGGCGGGCCGCTGCTGATCCAGCTGCTGGTGGCCGCGCTCATCAGCACCGGCGCCGACGCCCTGATCCGCTCGCACCCGCGCTTCAACCCGGCCGCCACCACGCTGATCCACTGGATCGTGCCGGGCGCGGCCGCGCTGGTGCTGGGCGCCGGCCTGGAACGTCTGCCGGACGGCCCGGCCTGGTGGCTGGGCCTGGCGGCGGCGGCCGTGGCCCTGATCGTGCTCCTGATCGCCGAATACGTGGTGGTGGACGAGCAGGACGCCTCCCGGGACATCGCCGCGCTGACGCTGAGCACGCTGGCTTACGGCCTGGCCCTGATCCTGTTCGCGGTGCTGCACAACATCGGCGCGCGCGCCGCCATCGCCACCACCATCGGCGGCGCGGCCGCGGCCGCGCTGGCCTGGCGCCTGTTCGCGCTCAACGGCGCCCCGCTGCGGCGGGCGGCCCTGTACGCGGCCGGCATCGGCCTGATCTGCGCCGAGGTCATTTGGGCCGTGGCCTACTGGCGCGTGACCTCGTCCGGCGCGGCGCTCTTGATCATGCTGCCCTTTTACGTCGGCGTCGGCCTGGCCCAGCAGCAGCTGGCCGGGCGCCTCACCCGGCGCGTCTGGCTGGAGTACGGCCTGGTGGCGCTCGTGGCCGGCGCCGTCAGCCTGTGGTTCAGCCTGGTCAGGCCCTGAACCTTTCCGGCCCTCGGCCGGTACCTGATCTGAGCAGATTGCGTTTGACGTTCACCACCATCAATCCTATACTCACGCCTCAGGCCACGCCGATGGCCTGCCCAATCGCCTGGCTGCCAGGCCCACCCTACAACTTAATCAAGAAAGAAGGTGATCGCACGCCCTGCCCTTGAACGTCGATTCGCCCTGGTTCCGGCCTATCTCTGTTCGCGCAAGGAGAAGAGGATGATGAAACGCCTATCCCGCCTTTCCACCACCCTGAGCGCTCTGGCCGCCCTGAGCCTGGCGCTCGCCGCCTGCGCCCCAGCCGCCACGCCGACGGCCGCGCCGCAGCCCACCCAGCCGGCCGGGGCCACCCAGGGCCCGGCGCCCACCAGCGCGCCCGCGCCCACCAGCGTCCCGGCTCCGAGCTTCAGCGGCACGGCCAAGATCACGTTCACGCAGGAACCGGACAACCTCAACCCCTACTACTCGTCGATGTTCTTCTCCCAGATCACGACCCAGTTCTGGCTCAAGGGCCTGTGGTCGTTCGACGATGCCGGCAACGTCATCCCGGATCTGGCCGCCGAGATCCCCAGCGCCGCCAACGGCGGCGTGAGCGCGGACGGCAAAACCATCACCCTGAAACTGAGCCCGGACGTCACCTGGAGCGATGGGACGCCGGTCACGGCCGACGACCTGGTCTTCACGTACGACATGATCATGGCCGACGGCAATGTTGTCCAGAGCCGCTACCCGTATGAAGACTACGTGGCCGGCGTGGAAGCCCCGGACGCGCAGACCGTCGTCGTCACCTTCTCCGAGCCTTTCGCGGCCTGGCAGACCACCCTGTTCAAGTGGGTGCTTCCCAAGCACATCCTGCAGCCGGTCTTCGACCAGGCTGGCACCATCGACCAGGCCGATTGGAACCGCGCCCCCACCGTCGGCGCCGGGCCCTTCGTCTTCGACGAGTGGGAGTCCGGCAGCCACCTGAGCTTCCGGGCCAACCCCAACTGGGTCCACCCGCCCAAGCTGGAGCAGATTTTCATCCAGATCGTGCCCGACGACGCCGCCCAGGAGGCCGCCATCATCGCCGGCGACACGGATATTGGCGTCTTCCTGTCCTCCGACCAGATCGAGAAATTGGAGGCGGGCGGCAATGTGGAGGTGGTGGCGGTGCCCTCCGGCTACAGCGAGGCCTGGTTCCTGAACGTCAACCCAGACACGGCCCATCCGGCCATGCTGGACGTGAACGTGCGCAAGGCCATCGCCCTGGCCACGGACCGCTTCACCATTGTCAACGATCTGTTGGTGAGCACCATCAACCCGGTCAACGCCAACTTCTGGGACTCCAACCCGCCGTTTGGCGCCGCCGACTTGGCCCCGTACCCGTATGACCCCGAGCAGGCCAAACAGCTGCTCGAGGCCGCCGGCTGGACGGACTCCGACGGCGACGGCATCCGCGATAAGGTCATCGACGGCGAGAAAGTCGACCTCCAGCTGCGCTACATCACCAACGACCGCGAGCTGCGCAAGAACGTCCAGGCCGTGGTCCAGCAGCAGTGGCAGCTGGTGGGCATCGCGGCCGATCTGCAGAACTACTCCAGCGACGTGTTCTGGAACGGCTACAACGACGGCGGCCCGCAGGCCCAAGGCCTGTACGACATCGCCGAGTACTCCAGCACCCCCAACAGCTTCCCGGATCCGGACTCCTCGGACAACTGGCTGTGCAGCGCGATCTCCAGCGCCGACAACCCGGACGGCCTGAACTGGCAGGGCTACTGCAACCCGCAGATGGACGAGCTGCTCAAGCAGCAGGCCGTCACGCTGGACGCGGCTGCGCGCCTCCAGCTCTATCAGGACATCCAGACACTGATGTACGACGAGGTCATCTACATCGGCCTGTGGCACGACCCGGACTTGTGGTCGATCAACAGCCGGCTGAAGAACGTCCGGCTGTCCGGCGCGAGCCAGTTCTGGAACGCCGACCAGTGGGAGGTGACGCCGTAGTTTAGCTGGGTCCCCAGGCCCGTCGGGTCTTGCCTGGCTCGACGGGCCCCGGCTCAATCCCTTTATGGCCAACTACATTCTGCGCCGGCTGGCGCAGGCCATCCCGCAACTCTTCATCATCAGCGTGATCCTGTTCGCGTTGATGCAGGGCTTCGGCGACCCGGTGGCCACCCTGGGGGCGCGGACCCCGCCCCGCCAGGAGGACAAGGAACGCCTGCGCCGGATGCTGGGCCTGGACCAGCCCATGTACGTCCAGTACCTGGTCTGGCTGATCGGCAACGACTGGATGAAGCTGGATATGGACGGCGACGGCGTGCCGGAGACGCCCGGCCAGCGGAAAGGCATCCTGCGCGGCGACTTCGGCAACTCGCTGGTGACGCGCCGGCCGGTGCTGGAGATGATCGCCGACCGCCTGCCCAACACGCTGCTGCTGATGCTGACGGCCGAGGCCGTCATCATCGTGGCCTCGCTGGCCATCGGCATCTACTCGGCCGCGCGCCAGTATTCCCTGGCCGACAACGTCATCACGGCCTTCTCGTTCATCGGCTTCTCCATGCCGGTTTTCTGGCTGGCCCTGACGCTGATGTACATCTTCGCCGTCAACTTCAAGCGCTGGGGCCTGCCCTACCTGCCGACGGTGGGCATGTTCGATCCGGCGGTCGGCAAGACGGCCGGTGAGCTGGCCCGCCACCTGGTGCTGCCGGTGGCCACGCTCGCCATCATCAGCATCGCCGGCTACAGCCGCTTCGTGCGCTCGAGCATGCTGGAAGTGCTCAACCAGGACTACATCCGCACGGCGCGCGCCAAGGGCCTGACACGCTCGCAGGCGCTCTGGCGGCACGCCCTGCAGAACGCGGCCCTGCCCTTCATCACCATCATCGGCCTGGATTTGCCCTTCCTGCTGGCCGGCGCGGTGGTGACCGAGCGCATCTTCGCCTGGCCGGGCATGGGCCGGCTGTTCATCGACCACACCGAGCGCAGCGACTATCCCGTGCTGATGGGCATCCTGATGCTGATCGCCGCGGCCGTGGTGGTCTTCCAGATCATCACCGACGTGTTCTACTCCTTCCTGGATCCGCGCATCCGCCTGGCCTGACCGCCCATGCCCCCTGCCAGCCCGCCCGCCATTGTCGACCTGGCCGAGACCCTGGCCTCGGCCAGCGCGCCGCTCTCGCCCATGGCGTTGGCCTGGCGGCGCTTTCGCCGGCACCGGATGGCCATTTTCGGCAGCGCCGTGCTCGGCTTGCTGATGCTCTACATTTCCTTCGGCGGCCTGCTCTGGGCGCGCGGCTACTGCGCGCCGCTGCAGCAGACGCTCAGCGGGGAAGCCTGGGCCAACTGCAACGACACCCGCCAGAAGCTCCAGCCGCCGTCGGCCGAGCACTGGTTCGGCACCGACGTCATCGGGCGCGATATCTTCGCCCGCACCATCTACGGCGGCCAGATCTCGCTGCTCATCGGCATCGCCGCCGCCCTGATGGAGGTGGTGCTGGGCTCGGTCATCGGCGCGGTGGCCGCCTACTACGGCGGCTGGGTGGACAGCGCCCTGATGCGCTTCACCGAGGCCATGCTCAACATCCCCAGCCTGTTCCTGCTCATCATCGGCGCGCGCTTCTTCGGCGCCGGCCTGCCCAGCTTCAACCTGTTCGGCCGGGAACTGACCGGGAGCGTCCTGGTGATTATCGTCATCATCGGGGCGACCTCGTGGATGTACCTGGCCCGAATCGTGCGCGCCAACGTGCTCTCCCTGCGCGAGCGCGAATATGTCGCCGCCGCGCGGGCGCTGGGCGTCTCCAACGCCCGCATCATCTTCACCCACCTGCTGCCCAACACGCTCGCGCCGCTCATCGTCAGCGCCACCCTGGGCGTTGCCAACGCCATCATCTCCGAGGCCTACGTCAGTTTCCTGGGCCTGGGCGTGCAGGGCGCCACGGCCACCTGGGGCAACATGCTGGATGGCGCCTACCAGTACCTGGAGCAGGCCCCGTGGCTGTGGTTTTTCCCGGGCACGCTGATCCTGCTCACGGTCTTGAGCATCAATTTCGTCGGGGACGGCCTGCGCGACGCCTTCGATCCGCACGGCAATGCTCAGGTCTGACCCGGACCGGGCCGGCGGGTTGACGGTCTGCGCCTCCGCCTCTATACTGCCCAAACCCTCACGGGCCGGCCCACCAACTTAGCGGGATTCCCAGAAAGAAGGTGATCAAGCGCCTAGCCCTCCACCTGACATTCATCACTAGCGTCGTTTCTCACGAACGTCTCTTAGGAGGAGACCCATGACTCGTCAACCCCTGCTCGGCCGGCTCCTCAGCGGGCTGGCCCTCGCCAGCCTGGTGTTGGCGGCCTGCACGCCAGCGGCCACGCCGACCGCGGAGCCGCAGCCCACTCAGGCCCCTGAGCCGACGGCCGCCATGCCGGCCTTCGAGCCGATGAAGTACGAGGCCCCCAACTGCGACTACGGCGGCCAATTCAAGACCATCGAGGCCGTCGACGCCTATACCGTCAAGTTCTCGCTGTGCTCGTCGGACGTGGCCTTCCCGGCCAAGGTGGCCTTCTCCGCCTTCTCCATCAATGACTCCGCCTACCTGGAGTCCACCGGCGGCACCGGCGACCTGATCGAGAAGCCCAACGGCACCGGCCCGTACAGGCTGGACTCGTGGGACCGCGGCAACCAGATCGTGTTCAAGCGCTTCGACGGCTACTGGGGCACGGCCGGCATCCCCGAGACCGTGGTCTTCAAGTGGAGCGCGGAAAGCGCCCAGCGCCTGCTGGAACTGCAGTCCGGCACCGTGGACGGCATCGACAACCCCGGCCCGGATGACTTCGCCGTCATCGAGGGCGACGCCAACCTGCAGCTCAAGCTGCGCGGCGGCACGAACATCTTCTACCTCGGCATGAACAACACCTACCCGCCCTTCGACAACGAGAAGGTCCGGCAGGCGTTCGCCATGGCCATCGACCGCCAGCGCCTGGTGGACAACTTCTACCCGGCCGGCTCGCAGGTGGCCTCGCAGTTCATGCCGCCGTCCATCTTCGGCTTCACCCAAGAGGTCGATTGGTACGAGTACAACCCGGACGAGGCCAAGGCCATGCTCGAGGCCGAGGGCGTGCTGCCCGGCTTCAAGACCACCATCACCTACCGTGACGTGGTGCGCGGCTACCTGCCCAACCCGGGCGTCGTGGCCCAGGACATCCAGGCCCAGCTGGCCGCCATCGGCGTCGAGGCCGAGATCGTGGTGATGGAGTCCGGCGCCTACATCGACGCGGCCGACCGCGGCGAGATCAACGGCTTCCACCTGCTGGGTTGGGGCGCGGACTATCCGGACGCCACCAACTTCCTGGATTACCACTTCGGCGAAGGCGCCTCCGCCCAGTTCGGCGAAGGCTTCCCGGACATCTGGGCCGCCCTCAAGGACGGCGCTTCCCGCGCCGAGGCCGCCGACCGCTATCCGTTCTACGTGACGGTCAACGAGCTGCTCAAGCAGCATGTGCCCATGATCCCGATCGCCCACGGCGCCAACGGCGCGGCCTACAAGGCCGACGTCGAGGGCGGGTACGCCTCCGACTTCGGCGCCGAGCAGTTCGGGCGCATGAACCCGGGCGGGCGCGACACCTTCATCTGGCTGCAGAACGGCGAGCCGTCCGGCCTGTACCTGGCCGACGAGTCCGACGGCGAGGCGCTGCGCGCCGGGGAGCAGGTCATGGAATCCCTGCTGGCCTTCGAAGTCGGCACCGGCAAGCCGATCGCGGCCCTGGCCACCGACTGGTCGGCCAACGCCGACCTGACCGAGTGGACGTTCACGCTGCGCCAGGGCGTCAAGTTCCACAACGGCGCCGACCTGGACGCCAACGACGTCGTCCTGTCGTACGTCGTCCAGTGGGACGCCGCCCACCCGCTGCACACCGGGCGCGACGGCTCCTTCACCTACTGGTCCGGCCTGTTCGGCAAGTTCCTGAACGCGCCGCCGGAATAACCTACCTCCGCTACCCTGACCGGGCCGCTCCGTTCGCCGGGGCGGCCCGGTCTCGCCGCCGGTCAGACCCGCCGGGTGAGGTCTGACCGGCGGCCGGTCAGTCAGGCGCCTATGTATCGTTACATTCTCCAGCGCGTCTTCGTCTCTATCCCTGTCCTGCTCGGGATCCTGTTCGCCACCTTCGCCCTGGCGCGGCTGCTGCCCGGCGATCCCTGCCGGGCCGTGCTCGGCGAGCGCGCCACCGACGCCATCTGCGACGCCTTCATGGAGCGGCACGGGCTGGACAAGTCCATCCCCGAGCAGTTCGCGGTCTACCTCCAGGAAATTGCCCGCGGCGATCTGGGCAACTCCATCCGCCTCAACCGCCCGGTCACCCAATTGCTGATCGAGCGCCTGCCGATGACGGTGGAACTCAGCCTGGCCGCCATGCTCTTCGCCACGCTGATCGGCGTGCCGCTCGGCATCCTGTCGGCGGTGCGCCACAACTCCGCCGCCGACGTCGCCACCATGATCGGCGCCAACATCGGCGTCTCCATGCCGGTCTTCTGGCTGGGCCTGATGCTGGCCTACCTGTTCTCGATCACGTTAAAAGGCACCGCGCTCTGGCTGCCGCCCTCCGGCCGGCTGACGGCCGGGCTGACCGTGGACCCGCTCTATGCCGGCTGGGCGGCCCAGCCGGAAGGCCTGGTGAAGGCCGGGCTCGAGTTTTTCTCGAACTTGTATATCCTCAACGCCCTCGTCACGGGCAACCTGGAACTGCTGACCGACGTCCTGCGCCACCTGATCCTGCCGGCGCTGGCGCTCGGCACCATCCCCATGGCCCTCATCGCGCGCATCACGCGCTCCAGCATGCTGGAGGTGCTCGGGCAAGACTACGTGCGCACGGCCCGCGCCAAGGGCGCGCGCGAGTGGACCGTGGTCATGCATCACGCGCTGCGCAACGCGCTGCTGCCGCTGGTCACCGTCATCGGCCTGTCATTCGGCAGTCTGCTCAGCGGCGCGGTGCTGACCGAGAGCATCTTCGCCCTGCCCGGCATGGGCCGCATCCTGTACGAGGCCATCACCGCCCGCGACTACGTGATCGTGCAGGGCTTCACGCTGGTGGTCGCCTTCGCCTTTGTGGTGATCAACCTGCTGACCGACCTGACGTACGGGTTCCTGGATCCGCGCATCCGGCTGGCCTGAGCGGCCGCCGGTCCGAGGTATCGACTTTGGCTGATGTGGCTGTCCCCTCTCCGGCGGCGCTGGACTCCGAGCGGCTGTCCGTCGAATCGATGAGCTTGCCGCGCCTGGCGCTGCGCCGGCTGTTTCGGCGCCGCTCGGCCGTGCTGGGCCTGGTCATCCTGGGGTTCCTGACGCTGGTGGCCGTGTTCGCGCCCGTCATCGCGCCCTATGACCCGGAGCTGCCGCTGATCGGGATCGAAGACGTCAAGAAGCGCGAGGCGCCGTGCATCCACGCCTTGGGCTGCCCGCTGGACCGGCCGCAGCACCTGCTCGGCACCGACGGCAACGTGCGCGACTTCTTCAGCCGCATCGTCTATGGCACCCAGGTGTCGCTGTTTATCGGCCTGACCACGGTCTCGGCTTCGATCGTCATCGGCACCGTGCTCGGCGCGGTGGCCGGCTACCTGGGCGGCTGGACCGACAACATCCTCATGCGCCTGATGGACGTGGTCCTGGCCTTCCCGCAGCTGATCCTGGCCATCGCCATCGTGTCCATGCTCGGACCGGGCCTGCAGAACGCCCTGATCGCCATCAGCCTCGTGTCGATCCCGGCCTACGCGCGCGTGGTGCGCGCCAGCGTCCTGTCCATCCGCGAGCAGGATTTCGTCTCGGCGGCGCGGGCGCTGGGCGCGTCCGACGCGCACATCCTCTTCCAGCGCATCCTGCCCAACGCCATCACGCCCTTGATCGTCCAGGCCACGCTCGGCATCGCCTCGGCCATCCTGGAGGCCGCCGCCCTGTCCTTCATCGGCCTGGGCGCGCAGCCGCCCACCCCGGAGTGGGGCTCCATGCTGGGCGCCGAGCGCAACCAGGTCTTCACGGCCCCGCACCTGGTCTTCTTCCCCGGCATCGCCATCATGCTCACCGTGCTGGGCTTTAACCTGCTCGGCGACGGCCTGCGCGACGCCCTCGACCCGCGCCTGGCCCAGAGCGGCGTCAAAGTCAAAGCCTGAGCGCGGCCGCGCGCCTCGGGTATACTGGGCGGCGCTATGTGCCGCCGCCGCCTGGGGCTGTCGGCCGGTGGTCGGCGGACCGCCCCACCTTCCGCCGCTGACCGGTCCCCCCATCGCCCTCACCGCGGGCTGCCTTCCCGCGCCGCGCCGCCTCAGCGCCTCCGCCCCGGCGGCGCCCGCCGGCTTGCCCACCTCTCGCAGAGGAGATCCGCATGCATCGTCCCGCCCGCCTGTACCGGCTGATCAGCGGCCTGGTCAGCGCTGCCCTCGCCCTGGCCGCCTGCGCGCAGCCCGCGCCCACCACGCTCACGCCCGCCAACCCGCCCGCCGACGGCGCCACGCCGGCCGCCCAGGACGTCACCCCGGCGCTGCCGCCCACCGCCGTCCCGGCCGCCGGCCCCAAGACCGTCATCGGCGCCTGGCCGCAGGAGCCGGACAAGCTGACGCCGTACTTCACGATCATGCCGTCCGCGCTGGCGCTCGCGCAGCTGACCCTGGTGGGGCTGGCCGAATGGGACGAGCACGGCAACTACGTGCCGGAGCTGGCGGCCGAGGTGCCGTCCACCGCCAACGGCGGCATCTCGGCGGACGGGTTGACCATCACCTGGAAGCTCAAGCCCGGCCTGGTCTGGTCAGACGGCGAGCCGCTGACCTCGGCCGACGTGAAATTCACGTACGACGTGATCATGTCCGATACGAGCCTCGTCCTGCAGCGCGCCCCGTATGAGACCATCGCCAGCGTGGAGACGCCGGACGCGACCACGGTCGTCCTCACGTTCCAGGAGCTCAACCCCGCCTGGCCAACCCTGTTCAGCCAGGGGCCTGACAACGCCGGCGCCATCCTGCCCGCGCATGTGCTCACCGGCAAGACGGCCCTGGAGAGCAACCCCTACATCCGCCAGCCCAACATCGTCTCCGGGCCGTTCGTCGTCACGGAGTGGCGGACGGGCGACCACCTGACGCTGGTGCCCAACGAGCGCTTCTATGGCGGGCGGCCCAAGCTGGAACAGATCACGCTCCAGTTTATGCCGACGCCCGAAGCCGCCCTGGCCGCCCTGCAGACCGGCGCCGTCGACTGGTATCCGGATTTCTCCGAGGCCGACCTGGCCGCCCTGAGAGCGCTGGAGGGCTCCGGCCAGTTCCGCAGCGTGGTCGTGCCGCGCGCCGACTTTGAGCACTACTTCTTCAACCTGGGCACGACGGCCGGCGTCGCCGGCTTCGACTACAGCCGCAGCGACCGGGACGGTTTCTGCCCCTTCCAGGATGGGCGCGTGCGCCAGGCCATCGTCTTCGGCCTCGACCGCGTCGGGATGGTGGCGCGTCTCCTGGACGAACGCGTGACGGTGCCGGCCAGCCCCTGGCCCAACTCGGCCTGGACCAACACCACCCTGCAGCCCGAGCCGTACGACCCGACGCGGGCGCGGGCGCTGCTGGACGCGGCCGGCTACACGGACAAGGACGGCGACGGCATCCGTGAAGGCCTGTGCGCGGGCGTCGAGACGCCGCTGTCTTTCAGCTTCGAGACCACCGACAAGCCCCTGCGCGTGGACCTGGCCCTGGCCGCCCGCGCCAGCCTGGCCCAGATCGGCGTGGACTTCCGGCCCATCCACAGCCCGGCCGGCGCCTTCCTGGCCAACTACTCCGACGGCGGCGTGCTGCCGACCGGCCGGTTCGACATGGCCGGCTACACCACCGGCTTCTTCCCGGACCCCTACCCGGCCGCCGGCGACTGGGACTGCAACATCCCCAGCGCCGCCAACCCGATCGGCACCAACAACTACCACCTCTGCGATCCGGCCCTGGTGGAACGGCTGGCGGCCGTCAACGCCACCGCCGACCCGGCAGCGCGCAAGGTCGCCCTGGACGCGCTGCAGCAGTATCTCTACGATCAGGCCTACGTGGTCATGTTATACGCGCGCGCCAGCGTCTACGCCTTCACGCCGCGCTTCCAGCCCGGGCCGTTCGGCTTTTACAGCGGCCTGAACTGGAACGCCGAACGCTGGGACGTGGTGCCCTGAGCGCGGCAGCGAACCTGCTTCTCCACGGCCGGGCGCGTCGCCTGGCCGTTTTCGTGTCGGTTATACTGTGGCCCCGTCGAGCGCCAGAATTGGTTGAGCATCGTGTCGTCTAAACTCCCCACCCTGCTCCTGACCGTCACCGTCCTGGCCGGCCTCCTGGCCGCCTGCGCGAGCCCAGCCCCCGCCCCGGAGGCGGCCAGCCCCACGCCGGCCGCGTCAGCGGCCGCGTCTACCACCGCGCCGGCAGCCTCGCCCGCCCCCGTCGACCCGACTCTGCCGCCGGCTCCCAGCCCCACGCCGCCGCCGGCACCGCGCGCTTTTACGCTGGCGCTGCCGACGGCGCCGGGCAGCCTGGACCCGGCCCAGGCCGAGGACGAGGCCGCGCTGCTGATCACGCGCCACCTGTACGAGGGCCTGGTGGCATTTGAGCCGGGCACCACGCGCGTCCGGCCGGCGCTGGCCGAGGCCTGGCAGGTCTCGGCCGACGGCCTGAGCTGGACCTTCCAGATCCGCGCCGGCGTCACGTTCAGCGACGGCACGCCGCTCACGGCCGAGGCCGCGCGCCAGAATGTCGAACGCTGGTTCACGCACACGCCGCCCGGCCGCTACGCGTTCTGGCGCCTGATGTTCGGCGGCTTCGCGGGCGAGACGGACGAGGCCGGCGCGCCGCTCAGCGCGCTGGCGGCCGTCACCGTCACCACCCCCAGCACGCTGGCGCTGACGCTCAGCCGGCCGGATGCGGCCCTGCTCAACACGCTGGCCATGCCCGCTTTCGCGCTCGTCAGCCCGGCCGCGTGGATGGAGCCGGGCTTTGGCGGCCCCGGCGCGGCCTCGGCCGGCAGCGGGCCGTTTGTGCTCGAGGCGTGGCGGCCGGAAGGTGTTGTGACCCTGGCGCGCAACCCGGCCTATTGGGGCGCGCCCGCTCAGCCCGAATTGCTCGTCTTCAAGACCATCGCCGACGACGTCCAGCGCGTGACGGCGCTGCAGATCGGCGAGGTGGACGGCCTGGCGCGGCTGGACGCGGCGCATTACGGGTTGGCGGACCAGTGGCCGACGCTGCGCGTGGAGTTCGATCCGGCGCTGGAGGTGCTGTACTTGGGCTTCAACCAGGCGCGCGCGCCGTGGGGCGATGTCCGCTGCCGCCTGGCCGTGGCCTACGCCATCGCCAAGGACCGGTACGCGCGCGACTTCTTCCCCGGCGACGCTCAGGCGGCTGAGGTGCTGCAGCCGCCGGCGACGTGGGGCTATGTGCCGCCGCTGGAGGCGCGGCCGCATGACGTGGCGCGCGCCCAGGCGTTGTGGACCGAGTGCCTGGCCGCCCAGGCCGGGGCCGCGCTGGAGACGCCGCGCCTGTATGTGCCGCCCCAAGCGCGCCCCTACCTGCCGGACCCGGCCGGGCTGGGCGCCGCCCTGCAGGCCGATCTGGCCGCCGCCGGCATCTCGGTCACCGTTGAATCACCGGACTGGACGACCGTCTGGCTGCCGGACGTGCAGGCCGGGCGCGCCGATCTCTTCCTGTTGGGCTGGGCCGGCCTGAACGGCGATCCGGATGCGTATCTGTGTCCGCTGTTCTGCGGCGCGAACGCCGCCTTCAACAGCGACCGCCAGGGTCAGCCGATCCCGCCGGACGAGGAGCTGGCGCAGCTGCTGCAGGCCGCGCGCGCCCAGCCCGACCCGGAGGTGCGCCTCAGCCTGTACGCCCAGGCGCACGCGCGCCTGTTTGAGAGTGTGCCGGCCCTGCCGCTCACGTATCGGAGCAGTGCCTGGGCCTATCGCGCCGATCTCGTGGGGACCGTGCCCAGCCCGATTGAGAACCTGTTCTTTGACGTGAGGTTGGCGCCCTGAGGGGAGTGCGGCCGCGGACCTTGTACGGCCGGATTGACGGCCCGCGGCGGGTTTGGGTAGAGTCGCTGGACTCAATCAAGCCCTCATCGCCGAAAAGGGGATGCCGATGTCACACTGCCTGCGCCCGCACCGGATTGCCAGCCCTGGCGTCGCCCTCCTGCTGGTGATTATCCTGACGGCGTGCGCGGCGCCCGCCGCGGCGCCGACGGCGGCCCCCACTGCCACGCCGCCTCCACCCACCGCCACGGCGGCCGCGCCGACAGCCACAGCCACGCCGGCCCCGTTTGTGCTCACCAGTCCGGCGTTCGCGGCGGACGCGGACATCCCGGTGCGCTACTCCTGCGCCGGCGAAAACATCTCTCCGCCGTTGGCGTGGTCCGGCGTCCCGGCCGGCACCGTCAGCTTAGCGCTGATCATGGACGACCCGGACGCGGTCGCCGTGGTGGGCCAGGTGTACGACCACTGGCTGCTGTTCAACATCCCGGCGGAAACGGCGGCGTTGGAGGCGGCTGTGCCGCTGAAGAACACGCTGGCCGATGGCAGCCAGCACGGGCGCAACAGCGGCCGGCTCAAAGGCTACGCCGGACCGTGCCCGCCCGCCGGACCGGCGCACCACTACTCTTTCCGGCTGTATGCCCTTGACACCCGGCTCACGCTGGAATCCGGCGCCAGCAAAGAAGCGTTGCTGGCGGCCATGGACGGCCACATCCTGGCGCAGGCTGAATTAGTGGGCCTGTTCGCGGCGCCGTAACCTCAGCGCTGCGCCTCGCGCTGCAGTTTGCGCTTGGCGCGCAGGCCCACCAGGCGCTCCTCGCCGCGCACCAGACGCGCGAAGTTCGGGCGCAGCGCCCAGGCCAGCAGCACCACTGAGCCCACGCCGTACCACACGAACGTCCAGCTCAGCGCGCCCAGATAGGCCAGATACGCGAAGACCCCGGTCACGGTCAGGGCGGCCATGATCGTGGCCACGGACGCGTAACCGACGAAATACAACAGCAGCGCGCCCTCCAGCAGCGCGATGGGCGCGATCCACGGCCACATGGCGATGGCGCCGCCGACGCACGTGGCGCCGCCCGCCCCGCCCTTGAACCCCAGAAACACCGAGTAGTTGTGCCCCAGGATGGCGCCCAGGCCGGCCAGCACCATGCCCCACGGGCGCACATCGGCCGGCAGCAACCACTGCGCCAACCAGACCGCCAGCGTGGCCTTGAAGACATCGGAGACCGCCGTCAGCAGGCCGGCCCAGAAACCGGCGGCGCGCATGGCGTTGGTGCCGCCCGTCCGCCCGCTCCCCACCTGGCGCACGTCCTTGCCCGTGAAGAGCTTCACATAGACCACGCCCGACGGGAAAGAGCCCACAAGATAACCGCCGACCAGGGCGGCCGCTAACCACAAGAGCTGCATAGCTTCCTTCCAGAATGACGCGCGCTAGAACCGTAAGTCTATAACCCCGCCCGCGGCCCAAAGTCACTCACCAATCGCCACCGGCACTTCGGCCACGCGGCCGGCCGCGATTCGGAAGGCCCGGCCGCGCCAGGCTCCGGTGGGGTCCGGCGCGCAGATGAGGTAAAGCGAGTCCGGGTAGTAGGCCTGGGCGATATCGGTCGGTGAAGGCTCCGCCGGGCCGGCCGGGTGCGAATGGAAAATGCCCGTGATCTCGCCGCCGGCTTCTTCGATCGCCATCATCGCCTCGATCTGCCGGGCCGGGTCCATCTCATAGGCCACCGGGCTGTGCAGCCGGTTCTCCACCGGGTAAACCGCGTGCACCACGCCGGTTTGGCCGCCCAGCAGCCCGCAAGCCTCCTCCGGCAGGCACCGGCTCAGGTGGTCAGTGAGCGCCCGCCACTGCGCGAGGGTCAGTGTCAACATCGTGGGCCCGCATTATACCTCCCGCCGCCGGCCTCCGTCCAAGGCCCCCTTGACACCGCCGCTGTATTAGCCATATACTTGGACAATATTTAGGCAAGGCTAAATTAGGGTTGATCTATGCTCTCACACTCTGTTGAGGATTACCTGAAGGCCATCTACGAACTGGAAGAGGATTTCGGCCTGGTGACCACGTCCCTGCTGGCCGTGCACCTGGACGTCCGGCCGGCCTCGGTCACCGGCATGGTCCAGAAGCTGGCCAAGGCCCGGCCCCGGCTGGTGAACTACGAGCGGCACCGCGGCGTCGGCCTCACCCCGGCCGGCCGCCAGATCGCGCTGGAGGTGATCCGCCACCACCGCCTGATTGAGCTGTATCTGGCCCAGGCGCTCGGCTATGAATGGGACCGCGTGGACGCCGAGGCCGAGAAGCTGGAGCACGTCATCTCGGAAGAATTTGAAGACAAGATCGCGGCGCTGCTGGGCGACCCCACCACCGACCCGCATGGTGACCCGATCCCGGCCAAGGACGGCACCGTGGCCGAGGCCAGCCGCCGCCCGCTGACCAGCAGCCAGCCCGGCGAGACGGTGCGCGTGGCGCGCGTGCGCGACGATGACCCGGCCTTCCTGCGTTACCTGGCCGAGTTGGGCGTCACCCTGAACGCCATCGTGCAGGTCGCCGATCGCGCGCCCTTCGACGGCCCGCTGCACGTCGTCGTCGGCGCGCGCACCCACGCCCTGGGCCGCAGCGTTACCGACAAGATTTTCGTGGAGCCTCAATAGCCTTCCGGAGGACCCGATGACCACCCAGACTTCCATGCCCTCCACCTGGACCCCAGCCCTCAAGGCCGGCATCCGCAAACGCCTGACCCAGATCGGCCTGCTGTTCCTCGTGTACACGCTGCTCTTGTTCCTGCCCGCTGGCCGCCTGGACTGGCCCTGGGCGTGGGTGCTGCTCGGCCTCTACCTGGTCATGATCGCCGTCAACGCCGTGGTCATGTTCCGGATCAGCCCGGAGACCATCGCGCGCCGCGCCGAGGCCGAAGGCCAGAAGGGCTGGGACCGCGTCGTCGGCGGGCTGTGGGCGGTGGCCGGCCTGGCCGGTTTGATCGTGGCCGGCCTGGACGCGCGCTTCGGCTGGACCGCGCCGCTGTCCGTGGGCGTGCACCTGGCCGGGGCGGCGGGCTACACGCTCGGCTTCGCGCTCTTCAGCTGGGCGATGGCGTCCAACGCCTACTTCGCCACGGTGGTGCGCGTCCAGGCGGACCAGGGCCACCGGGTCTGCACCACCGGGCCGTACCGGTTCGTGCGCCACCCCGGCTACGTCGGCGCCATCCTGCAATCCTTGATCTCGCCGCTGCTGCTGGGCTCGCTGTGGGCGTTCCTCCCCGGCGTCCTGGCGGCCGGCCTGATGGTCGTGCGCACGGCGCTGGAGGACCGCACCCTGCGCGCCGAGCTGCCGGGGTACCAAGACTATGCCGGCGCGGTGCGCTTCCGCCTCCTGCCCGGTATCTGGTAGAAGGCCGGCGCCGCTATGTGGACTATGACCTGGACGACACCTCAAGTTGCGGGCCTGGCCGCCATGCTGGGCGCCCTCGTTTACGCCCTCGGCGACGTGCTGCTGCTGGCCGGCCGCGCCGAGTTGGCTCGGCACCCCAACCTGCAGCCGCACGCCAAGCTGCTGTCCGGCACCGAGCGCATGGCCGAGCTCTCCTGGCCGCGCCTGATGTGGGGCGGCTTGCTGGGCGTCTTCGCCACCCCGCTGCTCCTGGCCAGCTTGTGGCTGCTGTACTCCGGCCTGGCGCCGGCCGGGCCCTGGGCGGTCTGGCCGCCGGTGCTGCTCTTCGGCCTGGGCTTCATCCTGGCGCCTTTCATCCACGGCTCATTCATCTACCTGGGCGAGTACGTCCAGGCGTTGGACCGCCTCGGCCCTGACGCGCAGACCGTGCTCCTCGGGATGTACCGGCGCCTCCGCCAGGTGATGGCCATCAGCTACGGCGTGCTGCTGGCCGCCTTGCTGGCGGCCTCGCTGTGGTTCTCGGCCGCCGTCTTCCTGGGCGGCACGCGCTTCCCGATCTGGATGGCCCTGGTCAATCCGCTGACGACGCTGCTGGCCTGGCTGCTGCTGCGGCGGCTGGTGCCGGCCCTGGCGCGGCGCCTGGAGGGCGCCGCCTTCAACATCGCTTTCCTGGCCTTCTTCGCGGCGGCCACGTTCACGCTGGGGTAAGTCTGTCTATGAACATTCCGCTGCTGATCGTCGGCCTGGCCGCCTTGGGCGCCGCCGTGTTCGCCCCGCGCTTCGGCCTGCTGGCCCTGGGCCGGCGCTTCCGCGCCAACCGGCGCCGCATCCAGACTGAGGACGCCCTCAAGCACTTGCACGCCTGCGCCTGGCGCGGCCAGGCGGCCACCCTGCAATCGCTGGCCGGGGCGCTGCACCTCACGCTGGCCGGCGCCGTGCGGCTGGTGGGCGCCCTCGAGGCGCAGGGCCTGCTGCGCGTGGCCGAAGACGGCCTGCATCTCACGCTGGACGGCGAGCAGATCGCGGTCGCTGTGGTGCGCGCCCACCGCCTGTGGGAGCGTTACTTGGTGGACGAGGCGCGCATGCCGCTGGCCGACGTCCACTACGAGGCCGAGCGCCGCGAGCACAGCCGCGACGTCGAGTCCCTGGGCGCCCTGGACGCGGCGCTGGGCTACCCGGCCACCGACCCGCACGGCGACCCGATCCCGACGGCGCGCGGCCAGATTGAGCGCGTGGAATCACGGCCGCTCACCGACTGGCCCTTGGACACGCCGGCCCGCATCGTCCACCTGGAGGACGAGCCGGCCGCGCTCTTCGCTCAAATCGCGGCCGAGGGCCTGCGCCCTGGCCAGACCCTGCGCGTGCTGGAGTCGGCGCCGCAGCGCCTGACGCTCTCGGACGGGCGCAAGACCTTCGCCCTGGCGCCGCTGGTGGCCGCCAATATTTTCGTCGCGCCGGAGCCCGTCACCGGGACGCCGACGGCCCGCCGCCTGACTGGGCTCAAGCAGGGCGAACGCGCCGTGGTGCGCGCGCTCGACGCTGGCCTGCAGGGCTTCACACGCCGCCGCCTGCTGGACCTGGGCCTGACGCCGGGCGTGCCGGTGACGGCTGAACTGCCCAGTCTGTTCGGGGACCCGATGGCCTACCGCGTGCGCGGCACGTTGATCGCCCTGCGCCGCGAACAGGCCGACCAGATCTTGATTTCGGATGAGGTGTAAGCATGTCCGCCGATTGTGAAACCTGCCCGGCCAACACCGCCCTGGCCCAGATGGGCCTGGACGTCAGCGCCTTTGACCATCTGGTGGCGCTGGCCGGCAACCCCAACACCGGCAAAAGCACGGTCTTCAACGCGCTCACCGGCCTCAAGCAGCACACCGGCAACTGGCCGGGCAAGACCGTCACGCGCGCCGAGGGTGGCTACCAGTTCCAGGGCAAGCGCTACAAGCTGGTGGACCTGCCCGGCACCTACTCGCTGCTTTCGGCCTCGCAGGATGAGGAGATCGCGCGCAACTTCATCCTCTTCGGCCAGCCGGACTGCACCCTGGTGGTCACCGACGCCACTTGCCTGGAGCGCAACCTCAACCTGGTGCTGCAGGTCCTGGAGATCAGCGACCGCGTGGTCGTGTGCGTCAACCTGCTGGACGAGGCCCGCCGCAAAGGGCTGAGCGTCGACACGCGTCAGCTGGCCCGCGAGCTGGGCGTGCCCGTGGTCGGGACGGCGGCCCGCTCCGGCGAGGGGCTGGGCGATCTGCTGACCGCCGTCGCCGACGTGGCCGGCGGCCGGGTGGCGGTGGCGCCCCGCCGCGTGGCCGCCCACAGCGCGCTGGAGTCCGCCCTGCAGGAACTGCTGCCTCTGATCGAAGCCGCCGCCCCCGGCCTGCCCAATCCGCGTTGGGTGGCGCTGCGCCTGCTGGACGGCGACCAGCGCATCCGCCAGGCCCTGCTCAACGGCGAATTGAACGACATCGCCCAGCGCCAGCGCGAGGCCGTGCGCCGCTTCAGCCGCAAGATGGCCGTGGAAGGTGCCCAATGACGACCCAGCCCGCCCCGACCGGCGCGGACGCCCTCCTGGCCCGCGCCGAGGCTTTGCGCCAGGCCCTGCCCGAGAACTTCCGGGATCAGCTCGTCCAGTCGCTCTACGCCGAGGCGGAGGGCGTGGCCCGGCGCGCCGTCCACCCCGCCGGGGAACGGCGCCGCGACTGGGACGGCCTGCTGGACCGGCTGGTGACCTCGCCCATTTTCGGCTTGCCGATCATGCTCCTGATCCTGGCCGTCGTCTTCTGGCTTACCATCACCGGCGCCAACGTCCCCTCGGCCCTGATCGCCGACGCGCTCTTCTGGTTCGAGGACCAGGCCGCCGCGCTCTTCACGGCGCTGGGCGCGCCCTGGTGGCTGACCGGCTTCGTCTGGCACGGCGTCTGGCGCGGCCTGGCCTGGGTGGTGAGCGTCATGCTCCCGCCGATGGCGATCTTCTTCCCGTGCTTCACGTTCCTGGAGGACCTGGGCTACCTGCCGCGCGTGGCCTTTAACCTGGACTGGCTCTTCAAGAAGGCCGGCGCGCACGGCAAGCAGTCGCTGACCATGACGATGGGCTTCGGGTGCAACGCGGCCGGCATCATCGCCACCCGCGTCATCGACAGCCCGCGCGAGCGCCTGATCGCCATCCTGACCAACAACTTCGTGCCGTGCAACGGCCGCTTCCCGACCCTGATCATGCTGGCGACTGTGTTTGTGGCGGCCTCGTTCCCGCCGGCGCTGGCGTCGGTGGCCGCCGCCGGCTCAGTGGTGATGGTCGTCCTCGTCGGCGTGCTGTTCACGCTGGCGGTCTCGGCCCTGCTCTCGCGCACCTTGCTGCGCGGCGAGGCGTCGGCGTTCTCGCTCGAGCTGCCGCCCTTCCGCCGGCCGAACTTGAAGCAGATCCTGTACACGTCGCTCATCGACCGGACCATCTTCGTGCTGTGGCGCGCGATCCAGACGGCCGCCCCGGCCGGCGCCGCGATCTGGCTGCTGGGCAATATCGTCGTCGGCGACCAATCGCTGGCCTGGCACGTGGCCGACTTCCTGAACCCGCTCGGCCTGGCCATCGGCCTGGACGGCGTCATCCTGCTCGCTTACATCATCGCCATCCCGGCCAACGAGATCGTGGTACCGACGATGCTGATGGTGTACCTGGGCGTGGGCATGATGACGGATACGCCGGGCTTCACCGAGCTGCGCGCCCTGCTGATCGGCCAGCACGGCTGGACGATGCTGACGGCCGTCAACCTGATGCTGTTCTCGCTCCTGCACAACCCGTGCGCCACCACGATCATGACGATGTGGAAGGAGACGCGCAGCCTGAAGTGGACGACCCTGGGCGCCCTCGGGCCGCTGGCCATCGCTTTCGCCGTGTGTTTCCTCACTGCCTCGCTCGCCCGCTTGTTGGGCTGGGCCTGAAGCCTCCCGCCTTTCACTAAAGAGGTCATTTTGACAACGCTCCGGCTCAGCGACAGAAAATTATCAAGAGTATTACGGTCATATTTATAGGCTTTACTGGAACAGACCATGGACACTCCCCTCATCTTCCGCCTCCTTCTCCCAGCCCTGTTGCTGGCCTTCGCGGCTTACCGCGGCTACTGCACGCGCAAGTACGGCCGCCCCGCTACGGACACCGTCAAACAACGCGAACGCAGCCGGGCCGCGCAGATCGCCGACCTGCTCAGCCTGCCAGCCTTCGCGGCCGTGGTCGTCTACGCCGTCGCGCCGAGCTGGCTCGCCTGGGCGTCCCTGCCCCTGCCGGCCTGGCTGCGCTGGGCGGGCCTGGGCGTGGCGCTGGCCGGCTTCGCCCTGCTCCACTGGGCGCACACGGCCCTGGACCACAACTGGAGCGACACGCCCCGCCTGCTGAAAGACCAGACCCTGGTCACCCACGGACCCTACCGCTGGGTGCGGCACCCGATCTACACCGGCTTCCTGCTCATCCTGGGTTCGACGCTGCTCATCTCCGCCAACGCGCTGATCGGCGTGCTATGGCTCGGGCTGACCGCGCTGGAGGTGGCCGCGCGCATCCGGTTTGAGGAGGCGCTGATGATCGCGACCTTCGGCGAGCAGTATCGCGCTTACATGCGCACCACGGGCGCCTTGCTGCCGCCTGTGACAGGCCATTAAGGACAGCCCGGAAGGAACCGTCATGATCTACACACTGGAAACGCTGCCCATTGAATCGGGGGAGGCCGCCGGCGGCAAGGCCCGCACTTTGGCTCGCCTCCTGCAGGCCGGGTACCCGGTGCCGGCGGGCTTCGTCATCGCGCCCGAAGCCTTCAACGGCGACGACCTGACCGAGACGGCCTGGGCCCAGGCCCGCGCGCAATTGACCGCCCTGCGCGGCCGCGCCAACGGCCACGACCATCCTGGCCGCCACGCCTTCGCCGTGCGCTCGTCGGCGCTCAACGAAGACTCAGCTCACGCCTCTTTTGCTGGAGAGTTCGAGACCGTGCTGGATGTGAGCGCCGACGCCGAGGTTCACCGTGCCATCGCGACGGTGCGGCGCTCCCGGCGCTCGGCCCGGGTCAGCGCCTACAGCCAGGCCCAGGCCGTCGCCGCCGATCAGGAAATGGCCGTCGTCGTGCAGCGCCTGGTGCGCGCCCAACTGGCCGGCGTCCTGTTCACGGCTGATCCGGTCACCGGCAGCCGCGCGGCCATGGTCGGCAACTACATCCACGGGCTGGGCGAGGCCCTGGTCGCGGGCGAACAAAACGCCGCGGCCTTCACCCTCGCGCAGCCGGGCGGCCGGTACAGCGGCCCGGCCGAACTCAGACGCTGGGCGCCCGCGCTCTTTCGCCTGGCGGCGCGTCTGGAAGCCGACCTGGGCGGGCCGCAGGATATCGAGTGGGCCGTCGCCGAGGGCCGCCTGCACCTGCTCCAGGCGCGCCCGATCACGACCCTGCGCGCCCACAACCCGGCCACCGGCGAGTGGAACGACAGCCTGAGCGGCGACTACCTGTGGACCAACGCCAATTTCGGCGAGGCGGTGCCGGACGTGATGACGCCGCTGACCTGGTCCCTGCTGCAAATCTATTTCGAAGAGACGATCCCGTTTCAGTTTCCGGGCAATCTCCCGGCCATGGGCAATCTCGGCGGGCGCTTTTACATGAACCTGAGCGCCCTGGCTTCGGTCGCCGCCGCGCTGGGGGTGAGCCGGGCGCGCCTCAATTACGAGAGCGAGGAGTTCTTCGGCCGGCTGCCCGAGCACGTCACGGTCCCGATCCTGCCGCTGCCGCGCTGGCGGACGCTGGCCTACCTGATCCCGGTGGGTGTGCGCGCCAAGAGCCGCGTGCGGCGCAACCAGCAGCAGCTGGCCGCGTTCACGGCCGCGGTCCCGGCCCGCGTCGCCGACCTGCGCGCGCGGGTCGCGGCGGCCGCCACCTTGCCGGCGCTGGCGGAGCTGTGGACGGGCGCGCTGGCGCCGTTGTTGCGCCAGGCCTGCCAGATGCTGCAGGCCGGCACCAGCCGCTACGAGAACACGGCCCGCGGCCTGCGGCACGACCTGAGGCGCCTCGTCGGCGAGGTGGACGCCAACACGCTGATGACGGGTCTAAACACGGACGGCGCGCAGTTGGCCAGCCTGGGCCCGCTGCTGGGCTTGGCCCAGGTGGCGCGCGGCGCGCTGAGCCGCGCGGAGTATGCGGCGCGGTACGGCCACCGCGGGCCGCACGAGTTCGAAGTGTCATTGCCCCGGCCGGCCGAGGACCCGGGCTGGATCGAACAGCAGTTGGCCGGCCTGGCGGACGCGTCTGTGGACGGGCTGCTGCAGCGGCAGACTGAGGCCCGCGCCGCCGCCTGGGGCCGCTTCACGGCCCGCCATCCGCGTCTGGCCCGCTCGACGGAACGCCGGCTGGCGGCCGCCGCCGAGGCCGCCCGCGGGCGCGAGGCCATCCGCTCCGAGGTCATCCGCCTCTTCGGGCTGCTGCGCGCCTTCGCGCTGCGGGCCGGCGCGCTGACCGGCCTGGGCGACGGCGTCTTCTTCCTGGCCCACGCCGAGCTGCTCGCCGTGCTGGGCGGCGACCGGTCGAGCGCGGCGTTTATCCCGGCGCGGCGCGCCACGCACGCCCGCTACAGCGCCCTGCCGCCCTACCCGGCCTTGATCTCCGGGCGCTTCGACCCCGTCCGTTGGGCGGCCGATCCCGCCCGCCGCAGCGATTTCTTCGACGCGCACCCGGCGCCGCCGTCAGAGGCGAGCGGTGAGTCGGGAGCCGCCTCAGCAGCCGCCGTGCGCGGCTTTCCAGGCGCGGCCGGCGTGGTGGAAGGCCCGGTGCGCGTCCTGCTGGCGATGGAGGAGGGCGCGGCGCTGCAGCCCGGCGAAATCCTGGTGACCGTGAGCACCAACGTCGGTTGGACGCCGCTGTTCCCGCGCGCCGCCGCCGTGGTCACCGACGTGGGCGCGCCGCTCTCGCATGCCGCCATCGTGGCCCGCGAGCTGGGCCTGCCGGCCGTCGTCGGCTGCGGCGACGCCACCCTGCGCCTCAAGACCGGCGACCGTGTGCGCGTCAACGGCGGGCTGGGCCTTGTGGAAGTGTTGGGGACCAACCCGGTTGATTCTGCAAAGGAGGCCGTACGATGACGCCCAAAGACTCTTATTCCCGGCGCCACTTTCTCAAGGCTGGCGCGCTCGGCACGCTGGGCCTGGCCGCCGGCGCGGCCGCATTGGCGGCCGGGCGCGGCGCGGCGGCGCAGACCGGCGCTGACGGCGCTGACCACAGCCACCACGGCGGCATTGCCATGCCCGGCGTCGTCGGCGAAGTGGACCACGCGCGCAACGGCTTCAACCCCACGGATATCCTGACCGATTTCAACTGGGGTGACCGCGTGAGCACAGCCGCGGACGGCCGGACGCTGCGCGAGTACGACTTCATCGCCAGCGACAAGGACGTGGAGGTGGCGCCGGGCCTCTTTTTCCCGGCGTGGACCTACAACGGCCGCATCCCGGGCCCGACCATCCGCGCCCGCGAAGGCGACCGCCTGCGCCTCAATTTCACCAACGCCAGCGCCCACCCGCACACCATGCACTTCCACGGTGTCCACCCGGCCGGCATGGACGGCGTCTATGAGGTCATCCAGCCCGGCGAGCGCTTCGTCTACGAGTTCGACGCCGAACCGTTCGGCGTGCACCAGTATCACTGCCACGTCATGCCGTTGGCCAAGCACATCGCCAAGGGCCTGTACGGCGCCTTCATCGTGGACCCGCCCGGCGGCTGGCCGCCGGCCGACCGCGAGTTTGTGATGGTCATGGCCGGCAACGACGTGGACTTCGACGGCGGCAACGATTTCTACAACGTCAACTTCATCCCCTTCCACTACGACCGGCACCCCATCCAGATCAAGGTCGGCGAGCTGGTGCGCGTCTTCCTGGTGAACATGCTCGAGTTCGACCTGCTCAACTCCTTCCACCTGCACGCCAATTTCTTCAACTGGTACCCCACTGGCACCAGCCTCACGCCCAGCGAGTTTACGGACACCATCATCCTGGGCCAGGCCCAGCGCGGGATGCTGGAGTTCCGCTACCGCTATCCGGGCAAGTACATGTTCCACGCCCACGTCACCGAGTTCGCCGAACTCGGGTGGACGGGCGTGTTCGCAGTGGAGGCCTGAGCCATGGCACCGACGACCACCCCCGCCCAGAACGAACGCGCACGCCTCGGCCGGACCGTGGGCCTGTTCCTGGTCCCGGTGGTGCTGCTGGCCGGCGTGATCGCGCTGTTCCTGTCCACTAACGGCGCCGGCCTGAACGTGGCGCCGGCCGCCCCCATCGAGGCCCTGACCTTTGAGCGCACGCTCCTGCGGCGCGGCGAGATCGAGCTGCAGGTCCGCAACACCGGCCCGGAGCCGCTCACCCTGGCCCAGCTCGTCATCAACGACAGCGTCTGGCCGTTCACGGTCGCGCCCAGCGCCGAACTGCCGCGCCTGGGGACAGCCGTGGTCACCATCATCTACCCGTGGGTGGAGGCCGAACCCTACACGCTCAAGTTCTTCACCGGCAACGCCGTCCCGTTCGAGACCGTGATCGAGGCGGCGGCGGCGACCGCCACCCCGGACACTGGCACGCTGCTCAGCTTCACCCTGATCGGCCTGTACGTGGGCGTCATCCCGGTCTTCCTGGGCATGTTCTGGTTCCCGGCCCTGCGGCGTCTGGGTCCGCGCTGGCTGATGTTCCTGATGGCCGTCACCGCCGGCCTGCTGATCTTCCTGGGCTTCGACGCCACCAGCGAGGCCTGGGAGCTGGCCCAGGCCGTCGGCGGCCCCTTCCAGGGCGTGGGCCTGGTGGGCTTCGGGATTGTGGTCACTTTCCTGCTGCTGGACGCTATCGCGCGCCGGCAGGCCGCCGTCGGCCGCAGCGAAGCGGATCAGCGCCTGTCCGTGGCCTTCATGATCGCGGTCGGGATCGGCCTGCACAATCTGGGCGAGGGGCTGGCCATCGGCGCGGCGTACAGCGTCGGCGCCGCTGCGCTAGGCACCTTCCTGGTGGTCGGCTTCATCGTCCAGAACATCACCGAGGGCCTGGGCATCATCGCCCCGGTGCTCAAGGACCGGCCGGCCTGGCAGAGCCTGGCCTGGATGGGCGTGATCGGCGGGGCGCCGGCCATCGTCGGCGCCTGGGTGGGAGGCCTGAGCTATTCGGCCGTCCTGGCGGTCCTGTTCCTGGCGGTCGGCGCCGGCGCCGTTTTCGAAGTGGTCTACGAGATTGCCAAACTGATCCAGCGGGACACGGCCAAGCGCCCCATGCCCGTCACCGTCTTCGCCGGCGTGACGGTGGGCATGCTGCTGCTGTACCTCACCGGGCTGCTGATCAAGTAGCCGCCGCCGCCCGGCCGCGCTGGTGAGCCAGAGACGCTATAATCTGGCTCTCACCTTAGCCTGGTATACAAGGCGGCCATGACCAAGACCACTCCACCTTCCCGTCAGACGCGCAAGGCGGCGGCACGCGCGTCGGGCGCGGCCGTGCCCTGGCCCGTCATCAGCGTCGTCGCCATTGTCGTCATCGTCGTTGGCGTCATCGTCTTCGCCACCTACCAGACCGTGAACGAGCGCAACCAGCGCGTCTTGCCGATCACGGGCCTCCAGATCTTCTCGGACCTGACGGCCGGGCACGTCACCACGGCCGTGGCCTACGATCCAATCCCGCCGGTGGGCGGCGATCATCGCGCGGTCTGGCTCAATTGCGGCATCTACGACCAGCCGGTGCAGAACGAGCTGGCCGTGCACTCGCTCGAGCACGGCGCCGTCTGGATCACCTACCGGGCCGATCTGGCGGCCGACGCCGTGACGGAGCTGCGCAGCCTGGTGCGCGGGCGCGAGTACGCGATCCTCAGCCCCTACGTCGACCTGCCGGCGCCGGTGGTGGCTTCGGCCTGGGGCCTGCAACTGCGCGTCGATGACCCCACCGACGAACGGCTGAGCCGCTTCCTGCTGAAGTACATGCAAGGCCCGCAAACTCCTGAGCCCGGCGCGGCCTGCTTTGGCGGCACGGGAACGCCGATCCTGCGATGACCACCGAAATCGACACCCCCGCCGCTGCGCCGTCCGTCGCCTGGCCGCGTCTGCTCTGGCCGGCGTTGGCCGTCATCCTGCTGGCCGTCGCCGGCTCCCTGGGATACCTGTGGTGGTTCAGCCGGCCGCCGGCCGAGGGCGATCCGGAAGTCGTCTTCGCGCGCGACATGATCGCGCACCACAACCAGGCCGTGGAGATGGCCCTGATCTTGCGCCAGCGCACGAGCGATGCCGAGTTGGCCCAGTTGGGGCTGGACATCATCCTGACGCAGCAGGCCCAGGTCGGCCAGATGCAGGGCTGGCTGGAAGTCTGGCGGCTGCCCTTCAGCGGCCCCCGGCCGCCGATGTCCGACCACAGCCAGCACGGCGCCGACATGCCGCCGAACATGGGCCTGGCCACCGCGCTGGAGATGGAGTCGCTGACCACGCTGTCCGCGTCCGAAGCCGAGATCCAGTTCCTGCGGTTGATGATCCGCCACCATCAGGGCGGCGTCTACATGGCCACGCACGTGCTGGATCAAAGCCCGCGCCCGGAAGTGGTGCGTCTGGCGCAAGCCATCGTGGCCAGCCAGCAGACGGAGATCGGCTACATGCAGCGCTTGCTGCAGGAGCGCGGCGTGGCGCCCGGCCCGTGAGGCCCGGCCCGGCCGTCCCAGACAACGCCCAGACAGGCGCGGGAGCCCCCCGCGCCTGTTCTTTTTTGGCGGCCTGGTCGGCGCGCCGCCGCGCTACAATGGGGCCGAGCCGGCTGAGTGAGCCGGCGCCTCATCTGAACGCCAATCCGGGGTGAAAACCATGCAGTTCGCGTCCTCGCTCGCCCTTCCACCCGCTCTGCCGACGGTCGCGCCGGACCTGCGCCGGCAGTTGGGCGGCCAGGCGCCAGACCTGGTGGTGGCATTTGTGGCCGGCTTCGATATGAGCACGGCCCTGGGCTTGATCCAGGACCTGCGCGCCGCGCTGCAGCCGGCCGTCTTCCTGGCCTGCACGGCCGAGGGCGTGATCGGCGCCGAGCACGAAGTTGAGCAGCAGCCGGCCGTGAGCGTGGTGGGCGCGTGCCTGCCCGGCGTCACCTTGCGCGCCTTTGACCTGCCGCCCAGCCGTTGGCCGGCGCTGCTGGCCGACCCGCCTGAGTTCGAGAGCGCGCTGGCCCTGCCGGCCGAGACCCAGGCGCTCCTGCTGCTGGCCGATCCATTCTCCACGCCGATCGAAGAAGCCCTGCACGTCCTCAACGCGCTGCGGCCTGGCCTGCCCGTGATTGGCGGCCTGGCCAGCGGCGCGGCCCGGCCGGGCTACAACGTGCTGGCCTGCAACGAGCACATCCTCAACGGCGGCGCGGTGGGCGTGGCGCTGGCCGGCGCGCTGACCGTCGACGTCGTGGTCTCGCAGGGCTGCCGGCCGGTAGGCCAGCCCTTCACGGTCACCGCCGCCGACCACAACTGGATTCACGGCCTGGAGAACCAATCGCCGGTGGAGCAGGTGCAGACCCTCTACGCCAGCCTCGCTCCGGAGGAGCAGAGCCTGATGCAGAACGGCCTGTTCATCGGCCGCGCCATCCGGCCGGAAGCGGGCGCCGACGAATTAGGACGCGGCGACTTCCTGGTGCGCGGCGTGCTGGGCGTGGAGCGCCAGACCGGCAGCCTGGCCATCGCCGACCGCGTGCAGCCGGGCGAGACGATCCAGTTTCACGTGCGTGACGCCGCCACGGCCCGCGAGGACTTGGAGTTGCTGCTGGTGCCGCACACCTTCGGCGAGCCGCCGGCCGGCGCCTTGCTCTTCTCGTGCAATGGGCGCGGCACGCGCCTATTCGAAGGCCCGGATGGCGATATCGGCACCGTGACCGAGGCCCTGGGCGTGCGGCCCCTGGCGGGCTTCTTCTGCGCCGGCGAGCTGGGCCCGGTGGGCGGCCGCAATTGCCTGCACGGGCAGACCGCCAGCCTGGCGTTGTTCCGGCCCCGCCCGGCCTAAAGCTGGCCGACCGCCGCCGCCTCGTCCCCCCACCCCGCACTGCGCCCGAGTGATTCCCGGCGACGTCCAGATGCCGGGGTCACCCGTGAATCACAAACCAGGGTCACCCCTCGGATCAGAAGCATGGTCGCCAGAGCATGTCGTCTGCCTCCAGCGGCAGTGACGTTGCACACTGAGGCGGCTGTGAGGCGCGCTCCTAAACTGGCAGTATTCCGGCACGCGGTCTTAACACTTCTGCCGGACCCGCGCCTGGGTGGGCTGCCGCGGTCAACTGACCAGCCCAGCCGCCCGCTCGACCTTCAGGAGGGTCCATGCATCTGCAACTCCCCGCCGACACACCTCTTCAGCCCGAGCATGAACTGATCTTCCACAATAACCACGATCCCCACCGCCGCGCCTCCAGCCTGTCCGACGTGATCCTGGGCGGCCAGGATGGCCTGGTCAACGTCCTGGGCGTCATCCTGGGTCTGGCCGCCGCCACCAACGACGCCTACATCGTGCTCGTCGGCGGCCTGGCCGCCACCTTCGCCGAGTCGGTGTCGATGGGCGCCGTGGCGTACACGTCCACGCTGGCGGACTCCGACCTCTACGAGAGCGAACGCGCGCGCGAACACCGGCACATCCGGCTGGTGCCGGCGCTGGAGCGCCAGGAGATCCGCGACATCTACGCCGCCAAGGGCTTCACCGGCCCGCTGCTGGACCAGATCGTGGATACGATCACGGCGGACAAGGATGTGTGGGTGGCGGTGATGATGGCCGAGGAACTGCAGCTCAAACCCACCGACCGCCGCGACGCCCTGCGCTCGGCCCTGATCGTGGGCGTGGCCGCCATCGTGGGTTCGCTCATCCCGCTGATACCGTTCGCGTTCCTGCCGGTTGGACCGAGCATGTGGGTGTCCGTGTTGATCTCGGCCCTGACGCTGTTTGCGGTGGGTGCCTACAAAGCCCGCATGACCGTCGGGCATCCGGCCAAGAGCGGCCTGGAGATGGCCGTCATCGGCACCGTCAGCGCCCTGGTGGGGTATGCGGTTGGGGCCTTGCTCAAACTGCCGCCGACGCCGTGACGAACCGCCGGCCGGCGGCCGGCCGTAGCGGACCCGGACGAAACCCGCCTATAATGGGGTGGCTGCCGCGCTTCACTCCCTGGAGGCCTTATGCGCCTGGTCACCCGCGCCGATTGGGACGGCCTGGTGTGCGCCGTCCTGCTCTCCACCGTTGAACACCTCGACGTCATCCAGTTCACGTCGCCGCAGGAAATCCAGTCCGGCGCGGCGACGGTCCCGCCGGAGTCAGTCGTCGCCAACCTGCCCTACCACCCGGACGCCGCGCTCTGGTTCGACCACCACGTCTCCGAGGCGGCCCGCGGCGCGCACGTCACCGCTTCCTTCAAGGGCAAGTTCGCGCCCGCACCCAGCGCCGCGCGCCTGGTCTTCGAGTATTACCAGGCCGACGAGCGCCTGCGGCGGTTCGCCGACCTGCTCGATGCCACCGACCGTTTCGACAGCGCCCAGCTGACCTGGGAAGACGTCGTGGCGCCGTCCGGCTACGTGCTGCTGGCCTACACGCTGGACCCGCGCACCGGCCTGCAGGACCTGGACCGCGAAGCCTATTTCCTGCTGCTGCTGGACTGGCTCAAGACCAAGAGCGTGGCCGAGATCCTGGCGCAGCCCGAAGTGCGCGGCCTGACCGACCGGCTGCGAGCCGAGGACCAGGCCTTCCGCGCCACGCTGCAGCAATACTCACGCCTGGACGGCAACGTCGTCATCACGGATCTGCGCGGCGTGGCCGCCCCGCCCGGCAACCGCTTCCTGATCTACACGCTGTTCCCACAGGCCAATGTCTCGGCCCGGCTGTCCGAGGACGCGGACGGCCAGACCGCCACGGTCGCCGTTGGTTACAGCCTGTTCAACCGGACCTGCAAGACCAACGTCGGCAACTTGCTGGCCGAGTACGGCGGCGGCGGCCTGGTGGGTGTGGGCACCGCGCGCTTCCCGAAGGCCGAGGCCGAGGCAAAATTCGCCGCGATCATCCGGCGGCTCAAAGAGGCCGGCTGAGCCCCATGAGCGCGCGCGCCTTTCAGGATTACTACCCGGATCACCTGAGCTATTGCTACGGCTGCGGACGGCTCAACGCCGAGGGCCTGCAGATCAAGAGCTATTGGGAGGCCGCAGACGACCAGACGACGATCTGCACCTTCACCCCGCGCTCCCACCACACCGCCGTCCCCGGCTTCGTCTACGGCGGCCTGATCGCGTCGCTGATCGACTGCCACTGCACGGGCACCGCCGCCGCCGCCAGTTACCGCGCCGCGGGCCGGGCTATGGACACCGACCCGCCCTTCCGCTACGTCACCGCCTCGCTCAAGGTGGATTACCTCCGCCCGACGCCGATCGCCGGGCCGCTGACGGTGCGCGCCCGCGTGACCGAAATCAAGGGCCGCAAAGTGACCATGACGGCGACCCTGAGTGCCGGCGGCGAGGTCTGCGCGCGCGGCGAAGTCGTGGCCGTGCAGATGCCGGACCACTTCCTCCCGCCGTCCTGAGGCGCGGCGGCGGCCAGCCTGAGCAAAGTCCTTCCACCTCTCAAGCCAACCGGCGCAACTCAGCCGCCACCTCAGCCTGGCTGGCGCGGATGCCGGCGTGCGGCAACGGCAGGTAGTCCGGGAGCTCAGACCAGGCCCAGGCGACCTCGACCGCGCTGGGCGTCTCCAGGAGCAGGCGCAAGCCGTAATCGATCACTTCGCTCACGGCCCAACGGTAGGCGTAGTAGCCGAAAGCGGCGGCGCTGAGCCGTGGCGGCTCCGGCCACGCAGCGGCGTAGGCTTCCAGGAACGGCCCGAGGTCCTGATCGGCGAAGTACGTCAGGTCACGCTCGGGCAGCCCCAGCGCCACCTCACCCCAATCCACCAGCACCAGGCGGCCGGCCGGCGCGCGCAGGACATTGCGGGCGGTGGGTTCACCGTGGGTGAGCACCGGCGGCGCCACGGCTCGCAGTTCCCGGCCCAAGGCGTCCAGGCGATCCAGCGTTTGCAGCAGATCGGTCCGCTCACGCCGCAGGAGCGCGCTCAAGCGGCGCTGGTCGTCCGTGCCGGTCCGGGCCAGGTCATCGGCGGCGGCCAGGATGCGCTGCAACGGCTGGGCGTAGACCTGCGGGAAAGGCGCCTCGGCCGGCACCCGCAGACCTGGGCAACCCGCGCCCTGATGCAGGCGCGCCAGCACTTGCGCCAACGCCGCCTGGCCGGCCGCATCCAGCGGCGCCTCGTGCAGGGTCGGGCCGGAGACATACTCGAAGACCGCGACCGCAAAATCCCCCAACGGCTGCAATAGGCGGCCCGAGGCGCCCGTCAGGACGGCGGGAACACAGGCCAACCGGCATTGTTCGCCCAGGTGGCGCACCACGCCCAACGCCTGCTCCAGGTCGCCGAAGTTGGCCGGCCGCCGCCGGTCGTGGGCTTTGACGAAGTAAGGGCGGCCCTCCGCTTCGCCCAGGTAGGCGACGCTGTCCGCGCCCTGCGGGCCACGGCGCAAGTCGGGCAACGTCAACCCGTACTCGGCGCGCAGGAGGCCTTCCAGCGCCGCCTGGTCCGGACCGCCCGGTTCAGACAGCATTCTTCAGCACTCCCACCACCTGGAACCAGGCCGGTTCCGGCTGCGGATTGTGTTCGATCCGCATCCCCAGCTTGCGCATCACGGCCTGCGACGCGGCGTTGGCGTAGTCCGTGGTCGCCACCACCTGCCCGGCGTGCAGCGTCTCAAACACGAACGCAATCAAGGCCCGGGCCGCCTCGACTGCGTAGCCCTGGCGCTGATGGGCGCGGCGGGTGGCCCAGAACAGGCCGAACTCCGGCCGGTAATGGTGGGCGGACCCGTCGCCGCCAAAAGCGGACAGCCGCGCGAACGGCCCCAGTGCGGGCACTAACCCGACCGCGCCGACCAGCAGCCCGCTCTCGCGCAGCACTACAGCGCGGTCCCCGTAGGGCGGCTGGACCAGCTGCGCCAGGGCTGCGTAGTTGCGGATGGTCCACTCCAGCCACTCACGCCGCTGGTCGAGCGTGGCCCCCGTCTGCCAGGCCTCATGGTCCAGAAGTTGGTGGGCATCCGCAAGATCGTCCAGTTGGAAGGGTCGAATGAACAGCCGTGCACTGGCTAGGACCGGCATGGTCAACGGCATCATTTCCTCCGTATATGGGGTTGCGGCAGCGCCGGCTACCAATATGTTGGGCATAGCGGAAATGTGCTGTTTTTGCCGTTACCACACTGTTTCCAACTAGAGCCAACTTTGTCCAACGAAAAACAAACCTTCCCACCACTAAGATGAGACAGAAGCTCGCAAAAAGGACTCGCATAGTGATCGGGCCGCAGTTGTGCTGGTGCGGCCCCAGGCGTTGGACGGGGAGCTTCGCTGCCCGCCCGTGCATCCAAGCAGGTCATGGCCCGGTGCCGGCCAGATGACCCGTCTCTCACCAAGGAGCCCGCCATGCTGCCTTTCCTCCCCTACCGACCGGCTCTGGACCACCAGTACAACCACGTCGCCGCCACGGAGATCGAGCTGAGCCGCCTGCGTGAAGAGTATCAGGCCGCCCAGTGGCAACTGAAGCTGGCGCGCACCCATCGGGAAACGTATTTGCGCCAGGCCGGTCTGCCCAGCACCGGCCCGCTCGATCCGGAGCCGAACTGGTCCCTGCCTCCCGAACTGAGTCTTCTGAACCAGGCCATCGCCAACCACGAGCAGGCCCTGGCCGAGCTCCGCCGCGCTATCGGCGCCCAGGAGGCGCGTGTCGCGGCGGCTCGCCAAGCCCTGGCCCACTCAGCCGGCAAGGCTGCTGGCCCCGCCTATCGAGACACGGACACCGCCTCCGCCACCCTGCCCGCCTAGGCGCTCAGCGCCGCGCAGAGATCCACCCGCCCGCCGCTGCAAGCCTGCAGCGGCGGGTTTGTTTTGGCCCGCCTCCGGGATTACCGTCCGCCGTCTGCCGGCGCCTGGTCTTATAGTCGTTGGTCTCGGCGAGACGTTCAGTCTCAGGCGGCCACGGCCCAGCGGCCGATCGCGACAAAGGTGCCGTCCTCCGGTTTGGCCGGCGCCCAGGTGAACCCGCTGTATAGCTGAACTTCCCGCAAGCCGGCGCGCTCGAACAGCGCCCGCGCCTGGGTCTGTGTGTAGGAACGCGTCGCCGGCGAACGCCGGTGGGTCTCCTCCGCCACCACCTGTCCGCCGACGATGACCTGGTACAGATCTTCGGTGTGCTCCACCTCGGCGGCCGGCTCGTAGCGCGCGCGCGCCACGCGCCGGATGGTGGCGCCGTCCTCGGGCCGGGTGACGGCTTTCTCCCACTCCGACTCGAGCGCGTCGCCCGGCGACCACAGCGTCATGAACGGCGCCGCCAGAACACCGCCGGGGAGAAGATGCGCCACGAAGCGTTCCAACACCCGGTCCACCAGGGCCGGCTCGATGACGAGCTGCAGCGAGCTGGACGGAACCAGAATGGTCTGGTATCGGCGCGGCAGCGTCAACGTCTCCATGGACTGCTCGTATAGGCGCGGCTGAAGCCCGTTCTGGGCGGCCTTGGCCCGGCACAGCCGCAGCATCTCGGGCGAATTGTCCACGCCGTCGATGTCGATGCCCTGCGCCAGGAAATCGAGCAGCAGGCGGCCGGTGCCGCAGCCCACGTCCAGCACCGGGCCGCCAAACTTCTGGATCGCCTCCAGGAAGAAAAAGCGGTCCTCCCAGCGGGAGGTGTCGCCGCGCAGCACGTCCCAGGCCTGGGCCATCAGGCCTTTGTATTCGTAATCGGGCAGAGCCATGTCAGTTGTCTCCTATCACAGCGGCTTACATCCCATCCGATGACATCGATAATTCCAGATGTTCAATCCGCCGCAAGTTCCGCCCGGGCCGCCGCCGGCGCCGCGCTTTCGCCGCGCAGACGCCAGGCCAGCAGGCCCAGGACCGGTGTCAGCAACAGGCCGGACGTCACCAGCGCCGCGCGCAGCGACCCATACCGGCCCACCGCTCCCACCGCCGGCCCCACGCCCATCTGGCCCAGGGCGTTGCTCTGGCCGACCATCGAGATGACGGTGGCGCGCACCGCGCCGGGCACGCTCTGCACCAGCCAAGCTGAGTAGAGCGGCCCGGCCAGGGCCTGAGCCACGGATTTGGCCAGCAGCGCCGTCACCGCCAGCCAGAAGTTTCCGGCCAGCGCGAACGTGATCACGCTGGCAGCCACGACCGCTTCCAGCGCCAGCAGCAGGCGCATGGTCGCGCGCCCGTCTCGCAGAACGGCCTCCAAGCGGCGCCGGGCCGGCTCCACCGCCGCCAGGCTGAGCAGATCGCCGGCGATGCCGAGCAGCCCGAACCACACGATCGGGGCCAGCGTCCCCAGCGCCGGGAACGTGAAGTTCTGCAGGAGATGCGCCTGCCCCAGACGGTCGAAGCCCTCGCTGGCTGCGCCGCTGAACAACTCGACGGCGACGAGCATCAGCAGCACCGGGCTGCCGCGCACGACGCGCAAGCCGTCCAGGAAAGTGGCGCGCAGGGCCGCCCAGGTGGTGCGGGCCTCGCGCGGCTGCGGCTGAAAGCCGCGTTCGGGCATGGCAATCGCCAGGAAGACGGCCAGCAGCAGATACACGGTGCCGCCGGCCAGGTACGGCAGATGGATCCAGACGCTGGCCAGCGCCACGCTCAGACCGGTGCCGACGAGGCCGGCTACCCGGCCCACCTGCCCGGCCCGCAGCAGCAGCGGCCCCACGTTGGCCTCGCCGATCTCGTCGGCCAGCCAGGCGTCCGTGGCGCCGCTGAGGAAGGTATAGCCCAGGCCGGCGATCACCTGCGCCAGGAGGATGGCGAGAAAGACCGGGAGCGCGCCGGTCAGCACGAACGAGGCCCCCAGCAACAGGACTCCGATGATCACCGACAGGCGCCGGCTGTAGACGTCGGCCACGACGCCCGTGGGCACCTCGCCCAGGAAGTACGTCAGCTCCAGAACCGTGCCCACCAGGACCAGCTGCAGCGGGTCCAGCCGCGCCGCCTGCACGAAGTAGACGACATAGACCGTGAACATCACGGCGTCGGCCAGCGCCTGGGCCGCGCGCAGCACCAGATAGACGCGTTCGGCCGGCCAGTAGCGGCGCGCGGCCCTCACGGCTGCCCCTCCGGCTGCGGGGTATGGTGCCGCCGCCACAAGTCGCGCGCCAGGGCGCGGGCGTCGCCGCGGACCCCGTAGCGCGCGAAGTAGCCGCACACGCGCTCCACGTCCCGGCCGAAGATGGCGCGCGCGTCCGGGTTGGCCTGCACGTCCACGACCTGCGGGAAGTCGATGAGCGTGATCTCGCCGTCCCAGTAGAGCACGTTGTAGGCTGAAAGATCACCGTGCACCCAGCCGGCGGCCAGGAGCAGGCCGATGTTGTGGATCAGGCGCTCGAACAGGCGCGCGGCCTCGGCCTGGCCCAGCGCCACGTCGATGAGGGTCGGCGCCGGCATGCTCTCGTCGCCGATGTACTCCATCAGCAGCGTGTGGCCGCCGTGCCGCACCGGCCGCGGCACATCAGCGCCGGCCGCGTGCAGGCGCTGCAGCATCTGGTACTCATACTCCAGCCACGAGGTCTGCTGCGTCTGCAGGCCTTTGCGGCTCTTGCCGGCGACGGCCTTCATCAAGCGCCAGTCGCGGGGATCGATGGCGTTGCCGTGTGCATCCAGCAGGGCGCGGCCCTGGCGATATTGGGAGTCATTCTTCAGGCTGCGGAACTGGCGCGGGCGGTAGAGCTTGGCGGCCACCAGGTCCAGGCCGGTGGCCGGGTGGGCCGCGCAGCAGTAGACGTTGGCCTCCTTGCCGCCCTTCACGCGCCGCGTGACGTCGACGATGACCTTGGCGTCGAAGAACGGCCGCAGGTTGTCCTCGATGTAGGCGCGCTCTTCACTGGTGGCGTTCACGCTGGGGCGGAAGAAGACGGCCGAGCCGGGCGCGGCCCCGTCGTGCAATTCCACGATTTCGCCCAGGCGCTGCGCCCGGCCATCTTTGGGGTTGATGCGCGCCTTGGCGGCGCGCGTCCGGGCCGGGCGCCCGCGCTCGTCCAACTCGGCCTCGTCGCTCAGAAAGTGATCCGGGGACCAGGTGCTCATGTCAGCGCTCCTGGAGCCGCAGATAGCTCTGGTAACGGCGCTCGGCCACCTGGCCGGCGTCCACAGCCGCCTTGACCGCGCAGCCCGGCTCGTGCCGGTGGGTGCAGTCCAGGCCGAAGCGGCAGGTCCCCAGGTATGGGCGCAGTTCGACGAAACCGTAGGCCGGGTCGTCATCGAACGGGTCCAGGCCGAACTCGCGCATGCCGGGCGTATCCACCACGCGCGCGCCCCCGGCCAGGTCGAACATTTCCAAGTGCGTGGTGGTGTGCTTGCCCTTGCCGGTGGCGGTGTTGACCTGCTGCACGCGCAGGCCCAGGCCCGGCTCCAGGGCGTTGAGGAGCGTGGTCTTGCCGACGCCGGACTTGCCGACGAAGACGGAGACGCGGCCGGCCAGCATAGCGCGCAGATCCGGCAGGCCGGCGCCGGTCTCGGCGCTCACCAGGGCCACGCTGTAGCCCAGATGCTGGTAGTGCCACATCTCGGCCAGCCGGGCTTCGGCCTCTTCCGGCTCGTTCAACAGGTCGGCTTTGGTGAGGCAGATCAGGGTCGGCAGGCCGGCCAGCTCGGCGGCGGCCAGGTAGCGGTCCAGCAGCTCCCACTTGGGGGCCGGCTGCGCCACCGCCAGGACGGCCACCATCTGGTCCACGTTGGCGACGATGACCTGCTCGCGCAGGCCTTCGCGCGCCGTGCGGCCGCCGGCGCCGTGGCTCGTGGCGGCGCGGCGCGCCAGCTGGTTGCGGCGCGGCTGGACTTCGGTGATCAGGCCGGTGCCGTCGCCGGCCTCGGTCAGCACGACCTCGTCGCCGATGGCGACCGGGTCCACTTGCTTGATGTCGCGCACTTCCTGGACGCGGTGGTGCAGCGACGTGGGGGCGGCGGTGGGGTAGATCAGCACTTTGCGTAGACGACTGGAGATGGCGCACGGCAGCGCGCGCCCGTCCGGCAGGCGCACGACATAGCTGCCCTGCGATTTCTTGAAAACAGTCCCGGTCTGGCTAGGCCGGTCGACAGACGATTGGGCTTCGAAAGACATGGTGATTATCAGCACCGTGATGACGGACAGGAATGAGCGAGTTGAACAGCGGCCACGCTGGGCGGTCTCGGAGCAGACGGCGGGCGGACAGGGTGTGCATCAGGCACCTCCAATGTGCGATTGGGTGAGCGGAGAAGGAGTTGGCCGTGTCTGTCGCCGACGCCGGCACGGCGTGGGGAAACAAAACGGCCCCCGGGCGCAGGTCTGCGTGCCGGGGGCCGCGCTCAACCGGACCGGTTGAAGGCGCAAAAAAGCCACGGGCTCTTGCCAGAGCGCCCGTGGCCGCTAGAAGCAGGTCAGGCCGAGAGGCTGACGAGGGCTAACGGACGGACGCGCTCAGGCAACGCAGAACTGCGCTGAGAACAGCCGAAACAAAAACACGGGTTGTCCGGGCCATGAGGCGCGTCTCCTTTCGTCAGGATGCTGAAAATTGCTTCGAATACGCGGCAGAGTGTAGCACTCTTCCAACGGCGATGTCAAGCGTTAAGTCTCAGTCTTTGGGCGGATTTCGGCGGACGCGCCCGTATTTTTCCGGTGGCCGACGGCCGAACGATCCGGCTAACATAGGGGAATCCTATGCCCGAACTCCTGGAACGCGAAGACAACCTACGCGAGTTGGCGGCGGCGTTGGCGCAAGCGTGCGCCGGCGCCGGCCGCGTGGTGCTCATCGCCGGCGAGGCCGGCATCGGCAAGACCGCGCTGGTGGAGCGGCTGGCCGCCGACAGCCGCGGGCCGGTGCGGAGGTTGTGGGGCGCGTGCGACGCCCTCTTCACTCCGCGCCCACTCGGCCCGCTGCAAGACATGGCCGCCCAGCTCGGCGGCGAGTGGCCGGCCCGGGTAGCGGCCCGGGCCGCCGGCCAGGAGCTGTTCACGGCGTTCCAGGTTGAACTGCAGAGCCGCCCCACCCTGGCCGTCATCGAAGACGTGCATTGGGCGGATGAGGCCACGCTCGACCTGCTCAAGTTCCTGGGCCGCCGCGTTCAGCGGCTGCCGGCTCTGCTGGTCATCACCTACCGCGACGACGAGCTCAGCGCGCGGCACCCGCTGCGCCTCCTGCTGGGCGACCTGGCGTCCGCCACCCGGCTGACGCTGGCGCCGCTCTCCTCGGCCGGCGTGCGCGCCCTGGCCGGTGACCGCCCGGTCGACGCCGACGCCCTGCATCGCCGGACCGGCGGCAATCCCTTCTTTGTCACCGAGGTGCTGGCCACCGGCTCGGCCCAGGTGCCGGCGACCGTGCGCGATGCCGTTTTGGCCCGCGCCGCCCGCTTGTCCGCCTCCGGCCGCGCTGTGCTAGAGGCCGCGGCCGTCCTCGGTCCGCGCATTGAGCCGCGTCTCCTGGCGGAGCTGGCCGGCGCCGAGGGCGCGGCCATCGACGAGGGCCTGGCGTCCGGCGTGCTGGTGGCCCAGAGCGAGCTGATCACGTTCCGCCATGAACTGGCCCGGCAGATCATCCTGGACGCCATCTCGCCCGCGCACCGGCTCGTCTTGCACCGCCTGGCGCTGGACGCGCTGCGCGCCTCTCCCACGGCCCAGGCCGATCTGGCGCGCCTGGCCCACCATGCCGAAGCCGCGCATGATCGCGAGGCCGTCCTGGCCTACGCGCCGGCGGCCGCCCGCCAGGCCGCGGCCGCCCACGCCTACCGCGCCGCCGACGCGCTCTACGCCCTGGCCCTGCGCTATGCCGACGATCTGCCCCTCACCGAGCGGGCGCAGCTGCTGGATGAATACTCGGTGGAGTGTGACCGCGCCGACCGGCGGCCGGAGGCCATCACCACCCGGCGGCAGGCGGCCGGGCTGTGGCAGCGGGCCGGCCAGCCGCTGCGCCACGGCGAGAGCCTGAGCCGCCTGGCGCAGCTGCATCAGATCGTCGGTGAGCGTGCCGAAGCCGAAAGCGCCAACGCGGCCGCGCTCGCGGTGCTGGAGCCGCTCACGCCCAACTTGGAGTTGATTACGGCCTACAACACGCAGGCCTGGCTGCACCTCGGCAACAACGACAACCGCCAGGGTGTCGCCGCGGCCGAGCAAGCCATCGCGCTGGCGCAGCAGCTCGGCGCCGCCGACGAACTGCCACGCCTGTACGAGATCGCGGGCCTGTGCTGGCTGTACCTGGACCAGGCGCGCGGGACGAGGTCTTTGGAACAGAGCCTGGCGCTCTCGCTTCAGTTCGACCACGCCACCCGCGCCGGGAATACCTACGCCAACCTGGCCTCGATCTACGTGGATTTCCACGACTTCCAGCGCGCGGCCGAGTTGTTCGCCACCGGCCTGCCCTACGCGAGCGAACGCGAGTTGGAGTCGGTGCGCGCCTACATGCTGGGCTGGCAGGCGATCCTGGAGATGCACCTGGGCCATTGGGATGCCGCCGCCGGGATCGTGGCCGAGTCGTTGCAACGGCCGGCCACCTCGCCCGGCCGCGGGCCGGCCCTGATCGCGCTTGGCCGCCTGCGTGCACGGCGCGGCGACCCCGACCCGCTGCCGGTCCTGGAAGAGTCGCTGGCGCTCCTGCTGCGGCAGGGCTTCCGCCAGCGCGAAGGGATGTTGCGCGCCGCCCTGGCGGAGGCGGCCTGGCTGGCGGGCGATCTTCAGCGCACGCGTGAAGAAGCGCGCGCCGCGTTTGACCTGGCCCAGCAGCACCGGCAGGCCTGGTACGTAGGCGAGCTCGCCTTCTGGCTGTGGCGCGCCGGCGACCGCGTGGACGTGCCCGCCTGGGCGGCCCGGCCCTACGCCCTGCACCTGGCCGGCGATTGGCGCGGCGCGGCGGCGGCCTGGGAAACCCTGGGCTGCCTGTACGAACAGGCCCGCGCCCTGGCCGACGGCGATTACGCCGCCCAGGTGACGGCGCTCTCGATCTTCGAGCGCCTCGGCGCGCGCCCGGCCGCGGACGCCGTGCGGCGCGGCTTGCAGGCGGCCGGCCAGGCCGTCCCGCGCGGCCCGCGCGCCGCCACCCGGGCCAACCCCTTTGGCCTCACGGCGCGCCAGCAGGAAGTGCTGACTCTGCTGGCCGATGGCCTCTCCAACGGCGAGATCGCGGCCCGCCTCCACCTCTCAGCCAAAACCGCCGAACACCACGTTTCCGCCATCCTGGCCAAGCTCGACGTCACCACGCGGGCCGAAGCCGCCGAACGCGCCCGCCGGGGCCGCTAACCTGGGGGTCCACTCGGACCAATATAGGCAGCGCCCCCCGATGCGCCCCGCCGGCGTTGTCCTTATCCTGTGGTCGGTTCACAGGAAAGGACGACGCCCATGCGCCTCCCGGCCAATCGGATTTTCCCCCACCCCGTCTGCACGCCGGGGCTGCGCTTGGCCTGCGCTGCAGCGCTGCTGGCCGGCGGCGTCTGGCTGATCCGGCCAGCCCTGCTGGCCCAGGCCGCCACCATCACCGTCACCACCACCGCCGACGAGAACAACGCCGACGGCGACTGCTCCCTGCGCGAAGCCATCCTGGCCGCCAACCAGGACGCGGCCGTGGATGCCTGCCCGGCCGGCAGCGGCGCGGACACGGTGGTGCTGCCCGCCGGCGATTACACCCTGACCCTGGCCGGCGCCGGCGAAAACGCGGCCCTGACCGGCGACCTGGACATCACCGCTGATCTGACCATCAGCGGCGCCGGCAAGAACATCACCTCCATCAACGCCAACGGGCTCGACCGGGTCTTTGAGATGCGCGGGACGGCCGACCTGCAGTTGACGGGCCTGACGATCTTCGGCGGCGAGGCCGGGGCAGACAACGGCGGCGGCATCTTCGTCAAAGCCGGGGCCCTCACCCTGGTGGACAGCCGGATCCGCGATAACCAGGCCGACCGCGGTGGCGGCGTCTACGTCGATACCGACGGCTCGCTGACGGCCACCAGCAGCCGTATCACCGGCAACAGCGCCTCCACCGGCGGCGGCGTCTACGTGCTGCGCGCCACCGCCCTGCTGCGCGACAGCCTGGTCGACGGCAACACCGCCAGCGGCAGTGCCACCGGCTCCAGCGGCGGCGGCCTGCGCAGCGCCGTCGAAGCCAGCGTGACACTGGTCAACAGCACGGTCAGCAACAACAGCGCCAGCCACCACGGCGGCGGTCTGTACAGCGACGGCGCGGCCAGCTTGTTCAACGTCACCGTCGCCGGCAACGTGGCCGACTCCGATGGCGACAACTCCGGCGATGGCGGCGGGCTCGGGCTGAACAGCGCCGGCGTCATCACGGCCACCAACAGCCTGCTGGGCGACAATCTGGACGGCAGCGCCGGCCTGCAGCACCCCGACTGCAGCGGCCCGCTGAGCTTGCAGGCGGCCAATCTGCTCGAGAGCACGGCCGGCTGCAGCCTGACCGGCGCCACCGGGGCCGCCCTCACCGGCCTGAACCCGGCTCTCGGCCCGCTGCAGAACAACGGCGGCCCCACCTTGACCCAGGCGCTGCTGGCCGGCAGCCCGGCCAGCGACGCCGGCCTGGCCTGCGTCGATCAGGCTGGCCTCACCTTGACCACCGATCAGCGCGGTTACGTCCGCCTGGCGGTGTGCGACCTGGGCGCGTACGAATTTGCGTCGCCGGGCACACCCACAGTGACCGCCACCGCCACGCCCACCGCCTCGGCGACCCGCACCCTGGCCGCCCCGCCGCCCAGCGCCACCGCCAGCGCCACGCGCACGGCTACGGCCACGCCCACGCCAACGCGCACCCCCACCGCCACGCCCACGCGCAACTGCACGCCGTCCGCCGACAACGGGCCGTGCACGCCGACGCCGACGATCTCGGCCACGCCTACGCGCACGGCCACCGCCACGTCCGCGGTCTCACCCACGCGCACGGCCACCCCGACCGCGACCAGCTTCAGTGCGGGCACGCTGGTCGCCTCGCCCACCAGCTCGGCCACAACCACGCGGACCGCCACCGTGACGCCGACGGCGACGCCCACTGCGCCCGGCACGCCAACGCCGCTGCCGGCCTGTGAGCCGCACGCCGTCCGCAAGCTGAGCGGCAGCGTGCCGGCTTTCGGCGACGTCTCCCTGAAGCCCGCGCCCGCGTTCAGCTCCGACCTGAGCGCCGTCGTATACGTCGCCGACCAGGCCCAGGACGAAGTCTACGAGCTCTGGAGCGCGCCGCTGGCCGGCGGCCCGCCCGTGCAGCTCAGCGATGTCGCATCGCTCGCCGGCGACGTGGTCACGTTCGCGCTCACCGCGGACAGCCAGCGCGTGGTCTACCTCGTCCACGACCCCAGCCTGTACTACGGCCGCGAGTTGTACAGCGTGTCGTTGACAGGCGGCCCGAGCGTCAAGCTCAACGCCCCGCTAGTGGCCGCCGCCGGCACGGTGCTGGATTTCGCGCTCAGCGCCGACGGCACCCGCGTGGTCTACCGGGCGCGCCAGGACACCGATGACGCCCTCGAGCTCTACAGCGTGCCCGCGGCCGGCGGCGCCGTCACCAAGCTCAATCCGCCCTTCGCCGCCGGACAGGCGGTGACCGATTACCAGATCGCCCCGGACGGCACGCGCGTGCTCTATCTCGCCAATCAGACTGATCCCGCCGTGGTCGAGCTGTTCAGCGTGCCGCTGGCCGGCGGCCCGGCGGTGACCCTCAACGCCGCGCTGGTCCTCGGCGGCGAGGTCCACAGCTTCGCGATCAGCCCGGACAGCGCCTGGGCGCTGTATCGGGCCGACCAGGTCGAACGGTTCCGCGTGGAGCTGTACCGCGTGCCGCTGGCCGGCGGAGCGGCCGTCCAACTCAGCGGCCCGGTCGTCGGCGAGGGGGTCACGGACTTCACGGTCAGCGCGGACAGCCAGCGCGTGCTGTACCGCGCCTCCGGGCAAGCCGGCGGCTACTTCGAGCTTTTCAGCGTACCGCTGGCCGGCGGCTCGGTGGTGACCCTCAACCCGCCCATGAGCTTCAACCGCGACGTGGACGAGTTCCGGTTCAGCCCAGACGGCGCCTACGTCCTCTACACCGCCGACCAGGACATCGAACGCGTCTTCGAGCTTTACAGCGTGCCGGCCGGCGGCGGCGCCGTCACCAAGCTCAACCCACCCTTCACGGCCGCCGTCGATCTGCAGGGGTTCAGCCTCACCGCCGACAGCCAGCGCCTGGTGTACTCAGCCGACCAGGACGCCGACGAGGTCTTCGGGCTGTACAGCGTGCCGCTCAGCGGCGGCCCGGTGACGACACTGCACGGACCGCTGCCAGCCGGCGGTGACGTGCTGGAGGCCTGGCCAGTCTCGGCGGGTCAGGCCCTGGCCTACGCCGCCGACCAGACCGCTGACGAGGTCGTCGAGCTCTATCGGGTGGCGCCCACGGGCGGAACGGCCTGCCGTTTGAGCGGCCTCCTGCCGCCCAGCGGAGACGTGCTAGGCGTCGGGCAGTGGCCGCCGGCGGCCCCGGTGCTCTACGTCGCCGACCAGGAGACCGACAACGTGTTCGAGCTGTACGTCACCGACAGCGCCGCTTCCGTGTATCTGCCGCTGATCCGGCGCTGATCTACCCCCAGCCTAAAGAGGTCACCGTGCTCAAGAGTCTCAAGAACCCGCTCGATCAAGTCAGCGACCCCGTCGAACGCAGCCGTCTGCGGCTGCGCGTGCTCCTGGCCGGCGGCATCTTCGCCATGGTCGGGCTCTGCAGCCTGGTGATCCTGGTCGGCACCGCGCTGCAGAGCGCCCAGCGGCAGCCGGAACGGGATCGCCTGCAGGCCCTGGCGCCGCTGCGCCAGCTGTGTACAGACGGCGCCGGCCTGGCCACGGCTGCCGCCTACGCGCCCGAGGCCGGGCCGGGGAGGGTCGTCGTCTTCGTGTCCACCACGCTGGACCTGGACGGGCGCGGCACATACTACAACCGCAGCGAGGATTACCCGGCGGATTGGCAGGCGGCCGCGCCGGAGGAAGTCGGGCTGGTGGCCTGTGTGCAGATGCGTTCGGTGGTGGTGGAGCAGTGCGACTACACGCTGACGTCCGGCGTCCAGGCCACGCTGCAGCGCGCCCAGTCCGTGGCCGACGTCACGCTCTACGCGGCGCGCACGGGGGCCGTGGTCGGCCAGGACCAACTGAGCGGCGTGGAGCCACGCGCCTGCCAGGACCAGGAACAATTCACCGAGGGCGTCAACGTGCAGACCATCACCGGCGACCCGGTGCCGCCGGAGAGGCTGGCCGACTGGCTGCGCGCGTTCATCGACTCGTAGATCCGCCTTCTCAGCAGGAGAGCATGGCCATGCCGCGTTATCTCATCGAGCGCACTTTTCCGGAGGCGGTGCGCCTGCCCGGCCCGGACGACGGCGATCTCGCCCAGCGGATCTTCCTGGAGAACAACGCGCTGGACGGCGTGACCTGGGTCCAGTCGTACATCGTCCCGGAACGGCACAAGTCGTTCTGCCTGTACGACGCGCCCGCCCCGGAGGCCCTGCGCCGCGCCTCCCAGCGCAACGGCCTGCCGGTGGACCGCATCAACGAGGTGCGCCTGCTGGCGCCGGACGCGGACGGCGGGGCCCCATGACTCGGCTCAGCCTGGGCGGCCTGGCCGCCCTGATCTTGTCTGTGTCTTTGGCGCTGATCGTGGCCGGGGCGGCCAGCGGCCCGGTCCACTTCGGCCCGAGGCCCGGCCTGGCCAGCTGCTACCCCCGCCCGCACGTGCGCTCGCACGAGCGCCAGCCGCTGACGGCGGTGCGGGTCGCGTTGGTGCGCGGCTTCTGGGAGGTGGCGCGGCTGCCGGTCTGCGGGGTGACGCCGCTGGCCCAGACCGTGGCCGCCTGGGAGCGCCAGTGGCTGGGCCGCAACCCGTGATCGGCCGCCAGACGGCTGCGCCCGCTAACAAAGACGCCGAGTGCTGGTCACTCGGCGTCTGGCTTAGTGGTTGAGCGCGGATGCAATGGTCAGCTTACCCGCCGCCGGCCGGGCCGCCCAGGCCGCCCTCGGTCAGCGCGCGCAGGTCCCCGAGCAGGGCGTCGATAGCGGCCAGGATCACGGGCGCGCCCGTGTCCTTGTGCCGGAGCTCGCCCCGCTCGATCCGGTCGGCCGCCGCCGCGCGGATGGTGATGTTGCGCTGCATGGCGTCCTTCACCAGCTCGGCCGCCGCCGCATAGCCGATGAGCGGGTTGAGGGCCGTGGCCACGATGGCGTTCTTGCCCAGCCAGCCTTCGGCTTTCTCACGCTGGGCCGTCACGCCCACCACGCAGAAGCGCGTGAAGGCGCCCACCGCCCCGATCATCACCTGCATCGCCTCGAACAAGTTGTGGGCGATGATCGGCATCATCACGTTCAGCTCCAGTTGGCCGGCCTGCGCGGCCAGGGCCACGGTGTGGTCGCAGCCCTGGACGTGGAACATGGCCTGGTTGAGCATCTCGGCCAGCACCGGGTTGACCTTGCCCGGCATGATCGACGAGCCGGGCTGGACGGCTGGCAGCCGGATCTCGTCCAGGCCGGTGGTGGGGCCGGACGAAAGCAGGCGGAAGTCGTTGGCGATGCGGGTCAGCGTGATGGCCGTCGTCCGCAGGGAGGCGGAGAAGTCCGCGGCGTCGGCCAGGGACTGCATCGACTCGAACAGGTTGTCCGACGTATACAGCGTCAGCCCGGTCAGCTCGCTCAGGCGCTGGACCATGCGGGCATGGTACTCGGGATGCGCGTTCAGGCCGGTGCCGGTGGCGGTGCCGCCGATGCCCAGCCGGCGCAAACCTTCGGCCGCGCGCGCCACGCGCTCCCGGTCGCGGCGCACGGCCTTGGCATACGCCCCGAACTCCTGGCCCAGCCGGACCGGCACGGCGTCCTGCAGGTGGGTGCGCCCGGACTTCACGATGTCGTCGAACTCGGCGGCCTTGGCCTCCAGCGCCTCGGCCAGGCCGTCCAGCACGCCCAACAGCTCGTCCAGGCGCCACAGGCAGCCCAGGCGGATAGCCGTGGGGATGGTGTCGTTGGTGGACTGGGCCATGTTGACGTGGTCGTTCGGGCCGACGATGTACTTGCCGCGCGTGCCGCCCAGCAGCTCGGTGGCGCGGTTGGCGATCACCTCGTTGGTGTTCATGTTGTGGGAAGTGCCCGCGCCGGCCTGGAAGGGGTCGACCACGAACATGCTGTCCCACTGCCCGGCGCTGACCTCCTGCGCGGCCTGGACGATGGCGTCCACCAGCTCCGCCGCCGCGTACCGCCGGCCGCCGGCCTCGCGGTCGGCGAACAGGCCGAGCGCGCCGTTCACCTCGGCCGCCGCCCGCTTGAGGGTGGCCATGCTCCAGATAAAGGCCCGCCACGGGCGCAGGCCGGATACCGGGAAGTTGAGCACCGCGCGCTGGGTCTGCACGCCGTAGAGGGCTTCAGCCGGGACCGCGAGCTCGCCCAGCGAATCTTTTTCAACACGGGTCTGCGTCATAGGTGTTATCCTCTGTGTGACTTCAGGCGGCGCGAACAGAAAGAGGCAGCCCGGCTGGACTGCCTCTTATTGCAGCCGACAGTGACGGCTCGCTTACTTGGCGCTGTAGCCCGGGCCGCCCTTGTAGAAGTCGTAGTTCTTCTGGACGTCGCCGCGCAGGTTGACGCTCTCGCCGCCCGCCAGCTCCACCACGCCGTCCAACTCCACGGCCTCGCTCTTGTTGTTGTGGCCGCTGTAGTGGGCGCCCTTGCCCGCGAAAGCGGGATCGGTGGGGTTGCTCAGCCGCTGGCCGGCCTTGGCGGTGTGCGCGTCCGGCACCTCGTCCTCAGGGAAGATGGCCTCCCACGGGCACTCCGGCACGCAGGCGCCGCAATCGATGCAGGTATCGGGGTCGATGTACATCCAGGGCCATTCGGACTCGGGCTTACCCGGGACGATACACTCGACCGGGCAGACCTCGATGCAGCCGCCGTCGCGCAAACAGAGGCTCGTGATAATGTGGGTCATTGGGTTCTCCTATCGGACAAGGTTATTTAGCCGCCTCGTAGAGTTTGGCGACCGCGTTCCAGTTGACGACGTTCCACCAGGCCTTGAGGTAATCGGCGCGGCGGTTCTGATACTTGAGGTAATAGGCGTGCTCCCAGACATCGACGCCCAGGATCGGCGTCACGCCATCCATCAGCGGGCTGTCCTGATTGGGCGTGGAGGTGATTTCGAGCTTGCCGCCCTTCACCACCAGCCAGGCCCAGCCGCTGCCGAAGCGCCCCACCCCGGCGGCCTCGAACTTGGCCTTGAAGTCATCGAACGAGCCAAAAGCGGCGGTGATGGCCTCCCCAAGCGCGCCGGCGGGGACGCCCCCGGCGTTGGGGGCCATCAGGTTCCAGAAGAAAGTGTGGTTGACGTGCCCGCCGGCGTTGTTGCGCACGGCCGGGCGGATGCCTTCCGGCACTGCGCCCAGATTCCGGATCAGTTCCTCGGCGGACTTGCCCTGCAGATCCGGCGCGCTCTCCAAAGCCTTGTTCAAATTGGCGACGTAGGCGGCGTGATGCTTGCCATGATGGATCTGCATCGTCTGCGTGTCGATGTGCGGCTCCAACGCGTCGTGGGGATAAGGCAGGGGGGGCAGTTCGTGCGCCATGGTCTCTCCTGTGAGGTTGAATTGACCCGTTGGGATGGTTCGAGTAATATGTCACAAACCAACGAGATTGTATTCTCGCCCCTACCCTTTGTCAAGCAAACTCACCTGATTTGAGCGAATCTACGCCGCCCATTCACCCTTACCTCGGGATGGGCGTGGGCCTGTTGGCGGTCTCCACGGCGTCGCTGTTCATCCGCTACGCGCAGGCCGACGGCGCGCCGTCGCTCGTCATCGCTGCGTGGCGGTTGAGCCTGGCCACCCTGGTGCTGCTGCCCCTGGTGCTGGGGCGCCACCGCTCTGAATTCGCGCGCCTGGCCGGCCGAGATTGGGGCCTGATGGCGGCCTCGGGCGCCTTCCTGGGCCTGCACTTCGGCACCTGGATCTCGTCACTGGCCTACACCACGGTCGCCAACTCGGTCGTCCTGGTCTCGACAGCGCCGCTCTTTGTGGCGCTGCTGGCCGCCGGCCTGCTGCGCGAACGCCTGACGCGCGCCGTGCTGGCCGGCCTGGTCCTGGCCCTGGTCGGCAGCATCATCGTCGGCGTCAGCGACGCCTGCGCGGCCGGCGGTTGCCCGACGCCGGCCGACCTGGTGCGCGGGGAGGGCTTCCTGGGGGACATGCTGGCCCTGGCCGGGGCCGCGGCGGTGGCCGTCTACCTGCTCATCGGCCGCGCGGTGCGCGCCCGCCTCTCGCTGCTGGTCTATATCTTCCTGACCTACGGCACGGCCGCGCTGACGCTGATCGCCGCGGTCTGGCTCACCGGCACGCCGCTCGCCGGCTTCACCCCGGCCGACTTCCCGGCCTCCCTGGCCCGCGGCCTGGCCGGGCTGCTGGCCGGCACCGGCCCGGCCGGCGGCGGCTGGGCGTTGTGGGTGCTCCTGCTGGCCCTCGTGCCCCAACTCATCGGCCACACGAGCTACAACTGGGCGCTGAAATACCTGCCGGCCACCTTCGTGTCCGTGACCATCTTGGGGGAGCCTATCGGCTCCACGCTGCTGGCCTTGCTGCTCCTGGACGAGACGCCCACAGCGCTCAAGCTCCTGGGCGGCGCACTGATCCTGGCCGGATTGCTGGCGGCCTCACTGCGGCGCCGCACTGAATCTTAAAATTTTCTCCGGGAGCGGGTTTTTAGTTGCGCCCCCTATCGAAAGATGCTATTTTGCGCGCAACCTTAACCGTTCATGACTGGAGGGAGACCACCATGACTGAATCGACCGCCCCTGCTCCGGAGACCGCCGCGCCGGCCGAGGCTCCGGCGCCGGCCGCGCCTAAACCGGCCCGCAAGCCGGCCGCCAAGAAACCGGCCAAGAAGGCCGCGCCGAAGAAGGCTGCGCCCAAGAAGGCCGCCAAGAAGGCGCCCGCGAAGAAGCCGGCCAAGAAAGCCGCGCCCAAGAAGGCCGCCAAGAAACCGGCCAAGAAGAAGTAAGGGAGTCTGACCGCCGCGGGCGGGCCTCTGGCCCGCCCGTTTTGTTTAACCGGCCGGCTCCGGCAGGAAGACGCGCATCCCGTCGGCCTCATCGATGACGTAGGCGGACCGCGGATATTGCGCCACCCGCCAGCCCATGTAAACGTCTCCGCAGGCCCCCATGGCGTTGATCACCGCGCACAGCGCCAACAGCGGCACCAGCGGCGAACCGGCCAGCGCCCACATACCCAGCACCGCCAGCGCGCTCAGCCCGGCCAGCGGCGCGAAAATCACGGCCAGATACTGGTCGCGCGTGAAGGCATAGCCCGGCGCCGTGGCATACAGGGCCCCGGCCTCCGGCTTGAAGCCGTAGCGCGGCCGGGCTCCGTAGGCGCGCATCACCAGGCCATGGGCCAGTTCGTGCAGGCTGAGCGTCAGGAGCAGGCCCACCAGCAGCCCGAGCAGGTCGCCGGCTGCGGAGAAACCGACGCCGGGAACCCGGCCAACGCGCGCCGCCAGCCAGAAGAAGACGGGCGCGGCGGCGGCCCCCAGCGGCAGCGCCAACAGGTTGATCAGGATCAACTGGCGCCGGCTCTCGGTCAGCTTCCAGTACAGGACTTCGCGATAAGCCGGCGGCACCTGGTTGGGCATGCGGGTGTCTTGACGGGCTGGCGTGCTCAGCCGGTCTGGTATAGGCGCTGGCGGGCGATGAGTTGGGCGACGGCGTCCGGCACCAGGCCGCCGATGGGTTCGCCGGACCGGACCCGCTGCCGGATGATGTGCGAGGCCACGTCCAGCGGCGGGACGTCCACGAACTCAACCTTGTCCGTGATCCCGGGCAGCGCCCGTTCCAGGGACGCCAGATCGATGACGGCGCCGGGCCGGCGCAGGACGCCGAGCCGGCAGTTGGCCAAGAGGGCCTGCGGCCGCCCCCAACGCGGCAGGTCACGCAGGGAGTCACCGCCCATCAGATAAAGCAGCTGGTCGCCCGGATATTGGCGCGCCAGCAGCGCTACGCTGTCGGCGGCCCAGTGGGGGCCGGGCCGGTCCACGTCCACGCGCGAGAGCGCGAAGGCCGGCTCGGCCGCGATCATGGCCGTTACCATCTCCAGCCGCACGGCCACGGGCGTCAGGACCTGGCCTTGCTTGTGCGGCGGATCGGCCGTGACCAGCCACAGCACCTGGTCCAGGCGCAGTTGTGCGCGCGCCGCCCGCGCCAGGGTCAGGTGGCCATTGTGCGGGGGATCGAACGTGCCGCCAAAGAGTCCGAGGCGCCGGCCCGTCAGCGGCCGTGAGCGCGGCCCGGCCGGACCGGTCAGTCGCTCCATTCCAGCTCGAATTCGCCGATGCGGACGGTATCGCCCGGCTGGACGCCGGCGGCCTCCAGGCCGCGCCGCACGCCCAGGGCCTCCAGGATGCGCTGGAAGCGCAGCACAGCCTGGTCGTATTCCCAATAGGTCATGCGCGCCGCCCGCTCGATCTTCTTGCCGCTGACTCGGAAGGCGCCATCCGGCTCACGCGTGATCGTGAACTCGTCCGCGTCGAAGGCCGGCCGGTAGACCGGCAAGTCCTCGAAGACCGGCGCCGCCGGGGCCGCCGCCAGGGCCTGGGCGGCCCGGAAGAGCAGCTCGCGCACGCCGGTCTGGGCCACGGCCGAGATAGCCAGGACGCTATAGCCGCGCCGCTCCAACTCGGCCTGCAGGGCCGGCCAGCGCGCCTGCACGTCCGGCAGGTCCAGCTTGTTGAGCGCCACCAGCTGCGGCTTCTCGGCCAGACGCTCATCAAAAAGCGCCAGCTCGGTGTTGATCTGGGAGAAGTCCGCCAGCGGGTCGGCGCTCAGCCCGTCCAGCAGGTGGATCAGCACGCGCGTGCGCTGAACGTGGCGCAGGAAGTCGAAGCCCAGGCCCACGCCGCGGTGGGCGCCCTCGATCAGGCCGGGGATGTCGGCCAGCACCAGGGTCTGCTCGCCGGCCTCGTCCAGCTTCGCCACCCCCAGGTTGGGCTGGAGCGTCGTGAAAGGATAAGGCGCGATCTTGGGTTTGGCGGCCGTCACCGAGGCCAGGAACGTGGACTTGCCGGCGTTGGGCACCCCCACGATGCCGACGTCGGCGATGAGCTTAAGCTCCAGCTCCACGGTCAGCTCTTCGCCGGGGGCGCCGCGTTCGCCGATGCGCGGGGCCTGGTTCTGGGCGGTGGCGAAGCGGGCATTGCCGCGCCCGCCGCGCCCGCCGCGCGCCACCACCAGCGTCTGGTTGGGCTCGGTCAGGTCGCCCAGCAGATCGCCGGTGGCCGCGTCCCGGACTACCGTGCCGGGCGGGACGGCGATGAGGAGCGGCTCGGCCGACTTGCCGCGCATGTCCTTGGGCCCGCCGCGCCCGCCGTTGGCGGCGATGAACTTGCGCCGATGCGCGAACGCCAGCAGCGTGTTGAGGCGCGCGTCGACGGTGATGATGACATCGCCGCCGGCGCGCCAGCCTTCGCCGGCATAGTACTTAAAGATGTCGCGCGCACGTAAG
>ERZ761602.969-NODE-969-length-56119-cov-10.590343_pt1 | contig 56119 bp, 76 predicted proteins | sample MGYA00512165_ERZ761602 | MGnify/ENA primary metagenome ERZ761602 (study PRJEB28899, sample SAMN02445085) | bioreactor sludge metagenome | biome: EBPR sludge; isolation source: Thorneside wastewater treatment plant | place: Australia: Brisbane, Thorneside... | reverse complement strand
AGACAGGGCTGAGGGAGCGGGGCTTCACGCTGGACGCGCAAGTGGACGGCCTGCTGCGCGCCTGGGGCACTTCCGCTTGACGTGCAGGGGATGTGGAGACATGTTTCCTGGTGTTCACTTGAAGTCCGGGCTCGCCTCGGGCATGAAGGGTGCGCTGAACCGCAGGAGCCGCCGCTCCTGGTCTCCATCTCCGGGAGCTCCGATGAACCGATCCACCCTCGTCCCCTTCCTGGTGCTCCTCGGGGCCTGCGCCTCCGACTACAAGGTGCACGCCGACCCCGATCCCAACGACGGGGCCGACACCGGCGACGTCATCCCGGACGACCCGACCGACACCGGCACGCCGGTGGACACCTCCGAGCCCGACGACGAGGCGGGCCGGCCGATCGCGGTCTGCAGCGTCGCCCCGAACCCGGTGACGCCCCCCTTCGAGGCGGCGACCTGGGACGGCTCGGGCTCCTACGATCCGGACGGGCTGACGATCGACCGCTACCGCTGGACCCTGCTCAGCCAGCCCGATGGCTCGACCCTCAGCATCTCGGGCAGCGGCGCGACCAGCAACCCCTTCACCCCCCAGATCGCCGGCACCTACACGGGGCAGCTGGTGGTGACGAACTCGGCGGGCGTGGACAGCAACCCTTGTACGGTGGATCTCGAGGCGGTCCCCGCCGAGGACCTCTGGATCGAGATGTACTGGCAGTTCAGCGGCGACGACATGGACCTGCACCTGCTCGCTCCGGGCCGTGGGACCAGCTCGATGGAGACGAGCTGGGACTGCTACTACGCCAACTGCGTGGGCTCGGGCCTGAACTGGGGCGGCCCCGGCCGCGAGGACAACCCGACCCTGGACCTGGACGACATCCCCGGCACCGGCCCCGAGAACATCAACATCGAGGCCCCCGAGAACGGCACCTACACGGTGGTGGTGCACGACTACCCGGGCAGCACCTACTCGGGCGCCAACAACGTCACCATCAACATCTACCTGGACGGGGCGCTGGAGTGGACCGACACCCGCGCGATCAGCGGGGAGAACAGCTACACGACCTTCGCCGAGGTCGACTACGCGACCCGCACGGTCACGACCCGATAGTCCGCCAAGGCGCTGGCCGGGGCGGGTCTGGGCGGCTTATCGGTACACCCTCCTGGAGGTGTCCATGATCCCCCTGATCCTGCTCGCTCTCGGCTGCGACGTCGGCAAGACCGCGGGCGAGCGCTACTTCGGTGACTTCGCCTGCGAGTACGAGCCCTGGGAGTGGTATGGCGACCCGCTCCAGTCGGTGCTCCAGGCCGACGAGGGCGGGGCCTTCAACTACGACCCCCCCGGCGAGCTGGTCACGGCGCGCGCGGGCTTCTACGACTTCGACACCGGCGACTTCGCCTGGGAGAACACCTACCTGGCCGGCTACTACGGCGTCTCCGGTCGGGTCGAGGGCTACGGCACCGTCTTCGACACCGGGGACCTGGACCTGCTGTACCGGACGGTCTTCGCCGACGTGCTGGGCGAGGAGAGCCATGGCCGGGTCCGCACCGAGCGCCAGGGCTGCACCGAGACGATGAGCTCCTGGGCGATCGAGCCCGGCGCCGACCTGGACGCGACACCGGCCGAGGACCCCTTCACCTGGACCCTCACCATCGTCTCGGACGATCGGGTCGAGGCCCTGGCCGAGGTCGAGGGCGACGGCACGCGGGTGGACTACGAGCGGGTCTGGACCTCAGACCTGAAGACCGAGACCCGCTTCTCGGCCCAGGACGGCAGCTACCTGGGCCAGACCGTCATGAGCGACGACGGCACCGGCAGCGGCATGCAAGAGGTCTACGGCGACGAGATCGACGCCTTCTACGCGATCGACTTCTACCTGGACGGCGGCCGGCGCATCGTGGTGGAGGGCTACCTGTCCGGCACCAACGACCTCTACCAGGAGTGCGACTACACCACCTCCTACGCCGGGGAGGGGTCGGGCACCTGCTCCTACTACACCGAGAGCGGCGACTTCGACTGCGTGATCGAGTTCGACGAGTCCAGCTGCGTGCTCGACTGTGGCAGCGGCGGAACCTATGACTGCTAGGCTGCACGCCGGGCCCGCCAGGGGCGCCCGATGAACTCGATGACGGGCTACGGGCGGGGCGAGGCCACCAACGGGGACCTCTCCGTCGTGGTCGAGATGAAGAGCGTCAACAACCGCTTCCTGGACGTGCAGCTGCGGGTGCCGCGGGAGTACCTGCTGCTCGAGCCGCGCATCCTGGAGCGGCTCAAGCGCGACGTGCAGCGCGGCCGGGTGGAGATCTTCATCCGCCGCACCGCCAGCGAGAGCAGCCAGCAGGTCAACCCGGACCCGGCCCTGGCCGAGAGCTACCACCGCGCCATGCTGGCCGTGGCCAACCGCTTGCAGCGCGGCAGCGAGGCCATCCCGCTGTCCCTGGTCCTGGCTCAGCCCGGCGTGCTCTCGGTCAGCGAGCGCGACCCGGACGCCCTGGCCGAGTGGGAGGTCGTCAGCACGGCCCTGGAGGCCGCCATGACCGAGCTGCTGGAGATGCGCCGCAAGGAGGGCGAGGCCCTGCAGGACGACCTCCAGCGCCAGCTCGACCTGCTCCAGCGGCTCAGCAGCGAGGTCGAGGCCGCCGCCGAGGGCGTGGCTGAGCGCCTGCGCGTCAAGCTCGAGGCCCGCCTCGCCCGCCTGCTGGCCGATCGGGTCGAGCCCGCCCGCCTGGCCCAGGAGGCCGCCATCCTGGCCGACAAGGCCGACATCAGCGAGGAGCTGGTCCGCATCCGCAGCCACGGCTCCCAGTTCAAGGACGCGCTCGTCGCCGCCGAGCCCGTCGGCCGCAAGCTGGACTTCCTGCTCCAGGAGCTCAACCGCGAGGTCAACACCGTCGGCAGCAAGTCCGCCGAGCACCCGATCGCCTCGCGGGTGGTCGAGATGAAGGGGCTGGTGGAGCGGTTGAGGGAGCAGGCGGCGAACGTGGAGTAGCTCAGGGCGGTGTAGGTGCAGCGGTTGGTCAGAGCTCCCTGACCAGCGGCACCCGCGCCTGGTGGCGGTCCAGCGCAGAAGCCAGCGCCGCTCCCCCAAGGCGATCAGCTACTCCCCGGTTGTCCAGGATTTGTCGAGCCTGGTCGCGAAGCCATCGTTCGGCTTGGGCTCGTCGGACGACCGCTTCCTCGTGGGAGAAGCTCTCGACCCCCACCCGGTCCAGCAGGGCCAGGAAGGACGAGAGGTGGACCTGCTCGAAGCGGCGGCCGAAGCCCAGCTTGAAGGGGAGCTGGTCGCGAAGTGTTCGGTCCTCCATCGACCAGCGCACGATCGCGACCTGGTCGTAGGCCGGGGCGAGGCGAGGCCGCCGACCGTCCGGGTAGCGCATGGCCCAGTTCTTGTGGTGGGCATCGGCGTTCCCCGAGAGCACCACGAAGAGCAGTCGGCGCAGGTAGTCTCCGACATCCTGCGGACAAACGAGCTGTACGAGCTTGAGCTGGTGGGCGAAGCCATTGCCCTGGTACTTGTCCGCCGCCGGTACGGACATCGCCTGAGCAAACTCCTCGCAGTGGATCCGGGCGGAGCCGTCCTCGCTCCGGTCGAAGCGGCGCACCAGGATCGCCGGTTCATCGCTGCTCGCCAGCCCGGGCGGCAGGTCTACGATACGAGCCGGGTCCAAGAGCTCGGTCGGCGCCACGTCAATACCAGAGGCGGCGGCCCAGGACATGGTTGCATGTTCGGTCTCGGGCACCCCCGCGAAACGTCGGTCCGGTAGCTTGGCGATGAAGGTGCCCGCTTGACCACGTACGGGCAGGGTCAGGCTGGCCCCCTCCAGTCGGAGGTTGAGCTTGAGCTGAACCCCCGCCAGGGACCAATGCACCTGCCCGTCGGCCGGCGACTGGCGAGGGGCGGGGGCGTCGGAGGCATCGTCATGCAAGGGGGTCTCATCCTCTACGGCCTCCAGGGTCACGGCGCCGAACAGGTCGCCGCCCAGGCGCGCCAGCAGGTCCAGGTCCCGGTCCGGCAGGTGTTCACTGGCCAACAGCCAGCTCCGCAGCTCCCCTTCCGGAAGCAGGTTGTCGAAGAAGGCCGGAAGACGTGGTCGCGCTGGCAGGTCGGCCAGATCGGTCTCTTCCAGCGAAAGGGAGAGTACCTGACGATCGGGCCGGCCGCGCCAGGCGTCGCTGAGCCGGAGTCCCACGCGCCCACCAGCGGCCACCAGGTGGCCCACGCGTTGGCCCTGGATCCGGACATCGAGCGTGCGGGCGCCGCTCACTCTTCACCCAGCGTTTCCAACTCGGGGCCAAGGGCGGGATGGTCGGACTGTTCCGGTTCGCAGGCAGCGACCAGGAAGTCGTTGAAATACGCAGCCAGTCGCTCGACGCGGTCGGGTCCCCACAGGTGGGAGTCGCGGACGCGGTTTTCCGCTCGGTCCAGGTCCAGGTCCAGTCCATCGAAGCGGGGGTGAACGATCCGCCATGTCCCTTCGCGGACTGGCCCCATCGCTTCAGCGCCAGCGTCTTCCACCAGTGCGCTGACATCGATGACCTCACCGGAGTGGACGTTCCGCGGGCCCCGCCTGCACAGCGCCACCAGTCCCACCCGCTCCTCCACGGCGTTGGCTTTCCGACTGCTTCGCGGCAGCGCGCTGGCAACGGCTGCAATCGTCCCCCGGTCGGGGCAACCGGCATCGTGAAGCAGCGCCTGCACGGACAAGGACTCATCGCCCGTCACCAGCGCCTGGATCTGCCGCAGGCGGGGGTTGTTCATGCTCAGGATCTTCTTGTTCACGACGCCGCGCCAGAACCAACGACGCAACAGCCGCCGGTTGCGGGGGTGGGGCTCGGGAAATCGCTGGAAGAATCGCACCAGCACCATGACCGGGTATCGAGATGGCAGCAGCCCTACGTGGGGGATCTGAAGATCGTCCCGCACGAAGTCGAGCGCGCGGCCAATGGCGGTCAGGGCCGGGTCCAGCAGCTCGCGACTACCTGGCGCCTCCAGCTTGATCGGCTGCGACAGGTCCTCTCCCTGGGCCACGCGCAGCGCTTGCACCAGGGCTTCGTTGTTCCAAGTGCCCAACCCGGCCTCTTGGAAGACCTGGCGGGTGGCTTGGACCGGCTCATGATCGTCGGTGCCCATGTTGAGCGCCCGGAACACCTCGGTTTTGCGCATGGCCACGCCCGCGTTGTTCAGCCGGGTGAAGATGATCTGCAGAACGGATTGTTCCTCGCTCTCCACGATGTAGGCGGGGAGCTGGTACTCGCGCACCCGTTTGCCAAGCTGCAAGGCTGTGCGGAACAGGTCGGTCCGCTCGTGCAACTCGGCCTGACCGGCCCACCAGGTCTGTAGCTCGACGGCGTCCAGTACCCGGTTCAAGGGGATCCAGGTCGGACCGAAGCCCTCTTCTGTCGCTCCTACAAAAACCTGGGTCTCCAGGTCGAACCACAGGGCGTAGATGTCCCGGCTCGACCGGGTCGGGTGGGGGTGCATCAGGGCATTCGCTAGGCTGGTGACCCGCTGTTGTCCGTCGACGACGAAGTGAGCGTCGGACCGTTCGGCCGCGTCGAACTCCAGGTTTCCGAGCCTGAGCTGCTCTGAGGGCGCCGCCTTCCGCCAGAACAGCAGGGTGCCGACGGGGTAGCCGTGCCAGATGCTGTCGAGCAGGCCTTTCACCTCGGCGGCTCGCCAGCGCGGGGGGCGCTGAAAGGTCGGTACACGAATCCGCCCCTCCTTCACCTGTGTGATCAGGTCCTCGACCGAGATGGTCTCTGCCTTGGGCCGACTGGACAGGTGGGGAGGGGCCATCGTCAACTCCAAGAGCGCAGGCCCAGCGTAGCACGTCGTCGACGTGGAGTGAGGCTACAACCACTCCTCCAGCTCGCGGTGGACCTGCGCGGCCAGCGCCTCGTGGCCCTGGGGGTGCAGGTGGACGTCGTCCATCAGGTCGGCGGGTCGGACCAGGGCCTGGCCGTCGGCCCAGCGCACGCCCTCCAGCGTGGAGAGCATCTCCCCGTACTCGGCCATGACGGCGTCTCGGCCGGCGACCCGCTCCTGGATGGCGAGGATGTGGGCGCAGTGGGGCCGCATGGCGAGGATGTTGTCGCGGGCGTCGGAGAGAGGGACGGGGGCGACGAGCCCGCTGCCGTTGGCGGGCGTTTCGGCGAGGATCTCGCGGATGCTGCGACCGGGCAGGGCCAGGCTGAGGTCGTTGTGGCCGACGTAGAGCACGCAGATGTCGGCCTGCACCTTGGACTCCTGCATCAGGTGGAGCAGGTGCCAGGTGGTGGCGCCGCCCCAGGCGAGGCTGACGACGCTGGCTCGGCCCTCCAGGCGCTCCTGGAGGATCTGCGGCCAGTAGCGCCCCCGAGTGCCTCCCCCCGATGAGGAGCCGCCCAGGGCGACGATCAGCGGGCGGGAGGCCGCCGCGAGGGAGGGCGCCGTGGCCTGCCGCATCTCGTCGACCTTGTGCTGGAGCATCGCGGGCCCGACCATCGGCGCCAGGGCCTGGGCGGCGACCGAGTCGGCCAGCAGGGGGGCCGGACGGGCCAGGACGAAGCCCGCCCCCAGGCTGAGGCCGAGCAGGGCGACGGCGTAGCCGCGACCTCCACCGCGGACGACGCCGCTGGCCCCTGCTAGCACCGCTAGGGTGGCGGGGGCTGGCACGGGAAGCAGCAGCGCCAGGGGGGAGAGCAGCAGCGGCCAGAGCCGGGCGGGTCCGACCAGGAAGGCCAGCAGCGCACCGGCGAGGAGGGCGAGGCCTGCGCGAGGGGCAGAGGGTCGCCGAGGCCCCAGGAGCTCGACGGGCTGCTGGTCGAGGGTGGCGGTCGTCAAGCGAAGCGGAGCGAGCGCCCGGATCCAGGCCGACTGGCTGCCGCAAGGGCGGACCCGGGCGGGCCCGTGGTCGAGCCCGTGGGAGCCGGCGCCCGCCTCCAGCCGACCTTCGCAGCGAAGCCAGGGGTCCTGCCCGGCCGGGACGGGCCTGCCGACGACGCTGACCAGGGCGTGGCCGTCGAGATCGACGAGCTGGATGTTGCCCTGGTGCAGGCGGGCGGCTCCCTCCTTCCCGAGGCCGAGCTCCCAGCTCCGACCCTCCCCATTGGCGCCGATCTGCTTGCCCTTGCCGAGCTCGATCCGAGCGCCGGCTTCCAGGAGCAGAGCGGAGCCATCGACCCGCACCGCTCCCTGGAAGGGCAGGGCAGGGGCGGGCTCCGCCAGAGATCCGACCGCGACGGCGACCAGCAAGGCGGCGAGTCCAAGAGCACGGGTGAGGCGCTCAGCCATCCTTGACCCCCACCAGGACGAAGAGGCCGCCGTCGGCGGCGCGGTTGAGCCAGGAGAGCTGCTTCAGGGCGTGCTCGAAGGCGTTGCCTCTGGCCTGCGGCCCGCCGAAGGAGATCTCGGGGAAGGCACGCAGGAAGCGCACCTGCTCGGCCTCCATCCAGCCGAGCAGCTCGCCGACGCTGTGGCGGGACTCCTGGGGGTGCTCGTGCTGGTCGCGGTACCAGGCCCGGCCGCGGCGGCTGTCGTCCCGGCGGTGCTGGCCGCGCAGCAGGGGCAGCAGCAGCCGCCCGAGCGTGTTGTAGAGGCCGACGACGACGAGGCCGCCCGGGGCCACGGCCCGCACGAGGCTGGCGAAGCCGCCCCGGGGATCGGCGGTGTGGTGCAGCACGCCGCTGCTGATGCCCACCTGGGCGCTGCCAGGCCGCACCGGGGGCGCGAAGAGGGTGCCGCGGGCCAATCGCACATTGGACAGACCCAGGCGGGCGCGGAAGCCCTCGGCGACAGATAGCGAGCCGGCGGAGAGGTCGACGCCGAGCACCGGCCGGCCGCAGAGGCCCAGGAAGAGGGACATCTGGCCGGTCCCGCAGCCCAGCTCGACGACGGGGGCGCGGTGGTCCACGGCCTCGTCGAGCCAGCGGGTGAGGGGCTGCTCCCGACCCCGGCGCAGCAGGGAGCCGCGATCGTCCTCGGGCCGCCAGTCGGGGAAGGGGCTCTCCTCGTAGAAGGCGCCGACGGTGGCCGTGACCTGCACGTCCGAGGCGGGCACGACCAGGTCGGGCAGGCCGCTGTCCAGGGTCGGCCACTCGTGGCCGCAGGAGCCGAGCTCACCCTGGCAGCGCGGGCAGCAGAGCATCAGAACAGCAGGTACACGAAGGGAGAGATGGCCGGCGCCGCTGCCGCCAGGGCCAGCAGGCCGCCCAGGGCCAGCAGGACGAAGACCAGGGGCGCCAGCCAGCCCAGGCGCCGCTGTCGCAGCCAGGAGAGGATCTCCCGCAGGGAGAGGAGCAGGGTGTTCAGGCGCCTCATCGGGGTCGCTCCACCAGGAAGGGGCCGACCACCAGGGCGTCGATGTCGGTGCGCAGGAAGGTGGACCAGCCGTCGGCGACGCTGCCGACGATCGGCTCGCCAGCGAGGTTGAAGCTGGTGTTGATGACCGCGGGCACGCCCGTGCGGGCCCCGACCTCGGCGAGCAGGCGGGCATAGAGCGGCTGCTCGGCGGCGTGCACCTCCTGCACCCGGGCGCTGCCGTCGATGTGTACGGCCGAGGGGATCTGTTCAGGTCGTTTGACGGGCACGGTCATGGTCATGAACCGCCGGGCGGCCTCGCCGCCGCGGGGGAGATCGAGCAGCTCGGGCGCGGCCTCGGCCAGCAGGCTGGGGGCGAAGGGGCGGAAGGGCTCGCGGTGCTTGACCTTCAGGTTGAGGCGGTCCTTGGTCTCGGGCGCGCGCCCGTCGGCCAGGATCGAGCGCTGCCCCAGGGCCCGCGGCCCCATCTCGAAGCGGCCCTGCATCCAGCCGATGACCTGCCCGCCGGCCAGCCGCTCGGCCACCTCGACGGCGGGGTCGGCCACCTCGCGGAAGGTGATCCCGCCGTCCTTCAGGAAGTCGCGGACGCGGGCGGGCTCCAGGTCCTCGCCCCAGGCGGCGTGCAGCAAGGGGGTCTTGGGGGTCCCGGCGGCGACCAGGGCGGCCCCGAGCGCGCTGCCGGCGTCTCCGGCGGCGGGCATCACGAAGACGTCCTCGAAGGGGCCCTCGCGCAGGATGCGGCTGACCGCGACACAGTTGAGCGCGACGCCTCCGCCCAGGCAGAGCCGGGTCTTGCCGGTGCGGTGGTGCAGGCGACGGGCGAGGTCGAGCAGGATCTCCTCGGTCAGCTCCTGGATGCTGGCGGCGATGTCGCGGTGCCGATCCTCCATCGGGCCGCCGGGCGCGCGGGGGGCGCCGAAGAGGGCCTCGAAGGAGGGCTCCCAGCTGCGCTCCGGGTCCCGATGGAAGCGGAAGAAGCTCATGTCCAGGGTGAAGGAGCCGTCGCCCGCACGGCGGACGACCTTGTCCAGCGCCTCGCGGTAGCGGGGCTTGCCGAAGGCGGCGAGGCCCATCACCTTGTACTCACCTTCGTTGACCTCGAAACCAAGAAACGCGGTGAAGACCGAGTAGAGCAGGCCCAGGGAGTGCGGGAAGTGCAGCTCGTCCAGGGGCTTCATGCCATCCCAGGTCGAGGTCGTAGCCCACTCGCCGACCCCGTCGACGCAGAGGGCGGCGCTCTGTTCGAGCGGGAACGGCGAGCAGCAGAGGGCGGCGGCGGCGTGGCTGCTGTGGTGGTCGGAGAAGACCACCCGCTCGGGGGCGACGCCGAGCTGGTGGACGAGGTGGCTGCGCATCCACATCTTGTCGCCGAACTGGGAGACCATCGAGCGCCGGAAGGCGGTCAGGGCGCCCGGCCAGGTCCGCAGCGAGGTCAACAGGATGCGCTCGAGCTTGAGCAGGGGCTTCTCGTGCCAGGCGACGAGGTCGAGGTCCGCGGCGGTGAGACCCGCCTGACGGAGGCAGAAGGCGGCGGCGCGCAGGGGCAGGCCGGCGTCGTTCTTGCGGCGGGAGAAGCGCTCTTCTTGAGCGAAGGCGACGAGCTGGCCGTCGACCAGCAGGGCCGCGGCGGCGTCGTGAAAGGTCCCGCTGAGGCCGAGCACCCGCATCAGAAGGGCCGCTCGATCGGCCCGCGGGCCCCGGGCTGCCAGCCCGCCTTCCAGCGCCCGGCCAGCAGGCTGAACGGGGCGACCAGCAGGAGGTAGATCAAGCTGAGGATGAGGGCGCTGCTGTAGACGGAGAGACGTCGGGCGAAGGCCAGCCAGATGTTCATCCAGCGTTGGCGTCGAAGCGCCCGGAGCGCGGCGTCCACCTCGGCCCCGCGGCCGTCCTTGCGGAAGCGCTCCAGGGCGTGGCCGGTCCAGGCGACGTGGCGCTTCTCGTCGGCCAGGATGCTGTCGAAGCGGGCCCCGTCCTCGCCCAGGGCGAGGCGGTGCATGGCGAACTCCTCGACCGCGCGCTTCTCGGCGAGGTGTACGAAGGCGAGAAAGCGCACCTCTCCCATCTGCTCCAGGTCGATGCCGGACTCGGCGACGGTGTCGCCGAGCACGCTGGCGCCGAGGCCGACCCGGGTCGGCGGCGAGGTGCCCTCTTCGAGGATGGTGGCGTGGCGGACCTCGTCCTGGGCGTGCAGCACGAGCTGGCGGCGCAGCCAGGGGTCCTTGACCTGCAAGGCGGCGTGGGCCAGGTCCCGGGCCCCGAAGGCCTCGGTCTCGGCGAACTGCTGCAGACGTTCATCCTGGCGCTGCCAGAAGAGACGCTTGATCACTCCAGGGACCATCGAGGGGACGCTCCTGCCGCCGGTTATGCGGAGCATGCCACAATGGAGCCCAAGTGCAATCCCCGGATCATCCCATGACGCTGCCCAGTGAATCCCTCCGGCCGGTCTCCATCGGCCTGGTCTTCGCCTTGTTGACCGCGCTCTTCGGCTTCGGCCTGGGGGTCGCCTTCGGCGCGGCGGAGGATGCCTTCAAGGACACGCTCGCGGCCTCGGCCCAGGCGGTGTTGGCCGATGTCTACCAGGGCGACGAGGCCAATGTGAAGCCCGTCCTGGACAAGGCCTGGACCTACTGCAAGCGGGCCCATATGCACGCCGGTGCGCTGGGGACCCACGCCCTGGGCATCGGGCTGCTGCTGGCCTTCCTGGGGCGCACCCCTGCGGCGGCGCGGACCGCGGCCTCGCTGCTGGTGAGCCTGGGAGGCCTCGGCTACAGCACCTTCTGGCTGATCGCCGCCTTCCGGGCGCCGGGCCTGGGCTCGACCGGGGCGGCCAAGGAGTCCCTGGCCTGGCTGGCCATCCCCTCTTCGGCCTCGGTGGTGATCGGGACGGTCATGGCGCTGGTCTTGCTGCTGGTCGAGCTGGCCCGCGCGCGTCGCGCGTGAGCCTCGCCTTCGCCTTGGAGGAGCTGAGCAGCGCGCCAGCCTCCTTGGAGCTGGACCCGCTGGCCTTCCCGCGGCGCTGGTCCCGGCCGGCGGACCAGGAGGTCATGGCGGTGCTGGCGGCCAGCCTCGCCTTCGGGCGGGTGCGGGGCTTCTGGCCGGTGCTGGAGGCCCTGCACGTCCTGGCGGAGCGCCACGGGGGGCCCGAGGCCTGGCTGCGGGGCTTCGATGGGGAGCGAGGGGCAGAGCTGCTGGGCCTGCAGCATCGCTGGGTGAGGGGCGCGGACCTGGCCCTGTGGTGCGCCACCCTGGGGCGGGCGCTGCGGGCGCACGGCAGCCTGGGGGCGCTGGCCGTGCAGGGCTTTCGCGTGGAGGACCCGCACATCGGGCCGATGTTGGAGGCCCTGGTCGGGCGGCTGCGGGAGCACGCGGTGGAGGTGGCGGGGGTTGGCCGCTTCGAGGAGCTGCCGCGGGGCTTTCGGGGGCTGCTGTGTCAGCCCTCGGACGGCTCGGCCTGCAAGCGCTGGTGCATGGCCCTGCGCTGGCTGGTGCGGTCGGAGGATCCGGATCTGGGGTTGTGGGCGCTGCCGACGGCGATGCTGGTGATCCCGCTGGACACCCATGTCGCGCGCTTGTCGTGGTTCTTGGGCCTGACCCGGCGGACGGATGGGAGCTGGAAGACGGCGCTGGAGATCACCCGGGCCCTGGCGGAGATCGACCCGGGGGATCCGCTACGGTTCGACTTTGCGCTGGCGCACCTGGGGATCGATGGACGGTGTACGGTGGGGGTGCGGGATCCGCTGCCCCCGCCGGTGGAGGTGTGCGGGGCGTGTGCGTTGGGCGGGGTTTGTCGGGTGAATCGGGGGCGGAGGTGAGGGGCGCTCACTGCGGTGGGGGTGGCTCGAAGTGCACGGTCAGGTCGCGATTCTGAGTCTCTTCCCAGTACCCGAGCTTCACCCGTATGGCAGTTGAGGAAACCGCCACGACTTCCTGCATGACCGGCCACCGATCGAGCTTGTACGAGTCGGATGGCACCGCGAGGTTCAGGAACCAGGCATGTCGATTGCGGCTGGGGTCGTAGATTGCGAGCGCATGGGCGATCTGGAAGATCTCGAGCGACCCGACGGTGCCGATTCGGATTGGGATTGAACCTTCGGGTGTTGCGATGGTGAAGCTGCCGACGATGCGCAGGCCTCGCCAGGAACCGGAGTAGCGTGATCTCCATCCGTCGGCCGCCATCGCGGAAGCAGTCTCGGGGTCGCCAGACGGCTCCCAGGAGAACCACCACGGAGATACGGAGCGGCACGGAGGGTGCACGGAGAATCGCGAGGCTGGATTCGTGGTCAGAGCACGCGACGCATGATCCCGTCCTTGGGCAGCTTCACCTTGAAGTTCAGGAGGAGGCCGGCCTTGCGACCCGCCAACCGGAGGTAGGTCAGGAGCTGTGCCTCGTGGATGGGGGTCACGGTGTCGACCGCCTTGATCTCGACGATCACTCGGTCAGCGACCAGGAGATCGATGCGGTAGCTCGCCGGTACGAGCAGCCCCTTGTACTCGAGATCCAGGCTGACCTCGGAGGCAACGGACACATCGCGAAGGCAGAGCTCGTGGACCAGGCACCTCCGATAGGCGCTCTCGAGAAGACCAGGGCCCAGATGCCGATGGACCTCAATGGCCGCTCTAATGACGATCTCGGTGAGAGCCTCGTCATGCAGTGCCATCTCTGTGCCTCTTCGGTGTTCTCCGTGGCTCCGTGGTGGATGGCCGTTGCCCAAAGACATGCCGGTTGCCCCGTTCCCGCTCCTCAGCAGTGACCCTTTACATCAACGGGCCTGGTTCTCACCCAAATCGTCGGCGATAGTTGACCGGTCCCGCAGAGTGGACTAAGCTTTAGACGATCGTAGTCCACCGAGGGCCGCCATGTCCGATCCGGTCAACGTCCACGACGCCAAGACGCACTTCTCTGCGCTTCTCGACCGCGTACTCGGCGGTGAGGAGATCATCATCGCGAGGGCTGGAACACCCGTGGCGCGCCTGACGCCGCTCCTACCAGCGGCCAGTGGTCCGCGCGTTCCAGGGTCCCGCGCTGGCGGCATGCGAATGGCCGATGACTTTGATGCGCCGCTGCCGGACGACTTCCTGTCTGGCGCCGCATCGTGAGGCTGCTGCTCGACACTCACGCGCTGCTGTTCTGGGTGTACGAACCGACGCGACTGGGTGCCGCCGCACTGCGGGCGCTTACGGACCGAGACAACCAGGTGTTCTGGAGTGTGGCAAGTTCCTGGGAGGTCGCGATCAAGGTGGGACTGGGGAAGCTGGAGTTGGATGGACCGGTATCGGAGGTCATTCCGTCGGAGCTGCTCCGGCATGGCTTTACGCTGCTGCCAATCGACCATGCCCACGTACTCGCGGTGTCGAAGCTGCCCCAGCATCATGGCGACCCCTTCGACCGCCTGCTTGTAGCCCAGGCGCAGGCCGAAGGGCTCTCGCTCCTCACGGCCGACAGCAGACTCGCTCCATACGGTGTGGCGATCGTCTGGTAGGTGCCTCCTCCGTCTCTGCCGGTGGCACGGCCTGTTCGGCGACGAAGTCCTCCCCCGGGCTGAATCCTTCTGCCTGGCGTTTGGAACCTCCTTGGTGAAGGCGATCCCGCCTCGCACCCCTGGAGACCCCCGTGGCCGAACGCTCCTCCCTCCTCCCCCTGAACGAACACCCCATCGAGCGCGGACTGCGCGTGGTCCTTGGCCTGGGCCTCCTCTCCCTGCTGGTCATCGGACCGGTCCCCGGCTGGGGGCTGGCGGGCCTGATCGGCATCGTGCCGATCGCCACCGGGCTGCTGGGCTCCTGCCCGCTGTACACTCTGTTCGGCTTCTCGACCTGCCCGGTCAAGTCCGGCGCCGGCGGGGCCAAGGCCGACACGGGAGAGCAGGCTGAACACGGGTGAGCCAGAGGATCTCGCGCTGCTCGCGGCGATGGAGGCGGGGGACGAGGCCGCCGGCGCGGTCTTCCTGGACCGCCATCGCGGGGCCGTCTGGCGTCTGCTTCGCGCCGCCTGTCGCAGCGAGCAGGAGGCCGAGGAGGCCCTGCAGGAGAGCTTTCTGGCGGTCTTCCGGGCGCCGGGGGCCTTCGCCGGACCCGGCAGCGCCCGCCCCTGGCTACTGGGCGTGGCCCGTCGGCAGGCCGCCCGGACCTGGCGGCGGCGGAGCGGAGAGCCCATGCACGCGGAGGCGCTGGATGGGCGGGAGGAAGCGCCCCTGGTGGAGCTGGGGGTCGCTGCGGGCTGGGGCGAGGTCCGCGATCCGGAGGCCCGGGTGAGCGCGATGGAGGACCACGCGCGGCTGCATCGGGCGCTGGACGCGCTGAGCCCGGCCGACCGGGAGGTGATCACGCTGCGCGACCTGGAAGGGCTGAGCGGTCCCGAGGCGGCCCAGGTCCTGGACCTGCCCCTGGCGAGCCTGAAGACTCGCCTTCATCGGGCCCGCCTGCGGCTGCTGGCGCGCCTGCGCGAGGAGGAGAGCCGATGACGCCCTTGAAGCCGAGCTTCCACGGTGGGCTGTGGTGTACCGAGGTGCTGGAGCTCCTGCCGGACCTGGTGGCCGGCGAGGTCGGGGCCGAGGAGCGGGCCGCGGTCGAGGCGCACCTGCGGGCCTGCGACGCCTGCGCGCGGTTCGGCGGGCGCTACGCGGGCCTGTTGACGGCGCTGGCCGAAGCGGCGCGGCAGGAGCCACCTGCGGGGGTGCTGGAGCGCCTCAGGCTGCGCCTGCGCGCGGACCTGCCGCCGACACGTTAGATCGGGGCATGAGCCTCGACCTTCGGACCTGGCCGCGCCCTGACCGCGGTGCTCTCTTCGTTGTCAGCGGCGCCAGCGGCACCGGCAAGACGACGCTGGTCCAGGAAGCTCTGCGGCGCATGCCGAACCTGACCTTCTCGGTCAGCGCGACGACCCGGCCTCCGCGCGCGGGCGAGAGCGACGGCATCGACTACCTCTTCGTCAGCCCCGAGGCCTTCGAGCAGCTGCGACAGACCAACGAGCTGCTGGAGTGGGCCGAGGTCTACGGCAACCGCTACGGCACGCCCAAGGGTCCGGTGCTTGCGGCGATCGCCCGCGGCGACAGCATCCTGCTGGACATCGACGTGAAGGGCGCCCGCCAGGTCCGCCGGGCCCTGCCCGAGGCGGTCACGATCTTCCTGCTGCCTCCGGACATGGCGACGATCGAGACCCGGCTGCGGGCGCGCTCGACGGACAGCGAGGCGGTGATCGAGCGGCGCATGGCCGAGGCGCGTGAGCAGCTCGAGGGCGCCGCCGAGGCGGACTACATCGTCGTCAATGACGCCCTGGAGAGCGCTCACGACCAGCTTCAGGCGATCCTGGTGGCCGAGCTCTGTCGCCGCCACCGCCACCCGACCCTGGTCGAGCGATTCGGCGCTTGAGCCCGGGGCCCCGGCTGCACACCATCCGCCGAACGGTGCATACTGTCGGGACGAGGCCGCCCTCGGCGGGGGCCCTGAGCCATCCATGCGCCTGAACGACATCCTCGACACCGTCACGACCTACGCCCCGGGGGCGGACCTCGATGTCATCACCCGGGCCTACGTCTTCGCCGGCAAGGCCCACGACGGGCAGACCCGCAAGAGCGGCGAGGCCTACCTGGTCCACCCGATCGCGGTGGCGGGCCTGCTGGCCGAGATGCGCATGGACGTGGACACGATCGCCACGGGCCTGCTGCACGACACGATGGAGGACTGCCTGGTCGGACGCGCCGAGCTGGAGGGGCTCTTCGGGCGCGACGTGGCCGACATGGTGGAGGGCGTCACCAAGATCGGCAAGCTGAAGTTCCGCACGCAGCAAGAGGCCGAGGCCGAGAACTTCCGCAAGATGATCCTGGCGATGTCCAAGGATGTGCGGGTCATCCTGGTCAAGCTGGCCGATCGGCTCCACAACATGCGCACGATGGAGCATATGAAGCCCGAGCGGGCGGTCGCGATCAGCCAGGAGACGCTGGACATCTTCGCGCCGATCGCCAACCGCCTGGGCCTCTCCCGCTTGAAGAGCGAGCTGGAGGACCACTGCTTCCGGTACCTGCGACCGGAGATCTACGCCGACCTCTCGGCCCGCTACGAGCAGGGCGCGCCCGAGCGTGACGCCTACATCCAGCGCACCCGCGCCATCCTGGAGGAGCACTTCGGCAGCTTCGGCCTCAGCTGCCAGGTGAGCGGCCGCAGCAAGCACCTGCACAGCATCTACAACAAGATGCAGGCGCAGCGGATCGAGTTCGAGGAGATGCACGATCTGCTGGCCTTCCGGGTGATCGTGCCCGACCCGGGCTCCTGCTGGACGACCCTCGGCTATGTACACCAGCGCTGGCGGCATCGGCCCGAGCGGCTGAAGGACTACATCTCGCAGCCGAAGAGCAACGGCTACCAGTCGCTGCACACGGTGGTGGTCGGGCCCGAGAACCGCGAGATCGAGATCCAGATCCGGACCGAGGAGATGCACCGGGTCGCCGAGCACGGGATCGCCGCCCACTGGCGCTACAAGGAGGGGCACCTGGCGCTGTCGCGCGACGACATCGGCAAGATCGCCCGCCTGCGCGAGCTGTTCGAGGCGGCCAACGACATCGAGGATCCCGACGAGTTCCTGGCGACGGTCAAGGTGGACCTCTACCAGAACGAGGTCTACGCCTTCACGCCCGCGGGCGATGTGCGCTTCTTCCCCCAGGGCGCGACGCTGCTGGACTTCGCCTTCGCCATTCACAGCGAGGTGGGGCATCACTGCGTCGGCGCCAAGGTCAACGGTCGGATGGCGCCCCTGCGCACCGAGCTGCGGCTGGGCGACAGCGTCGAGATCCTGACCAGCGACGAGCAGCACCCCCGGCGGGAGTGGCTGGAGTGGGCCCGCACTGGCCGGGCGCAGTCGAAGATCCGGCGCCACCTGCGAGAGGTCGAGCGGGAGCAGGCCCGGGCGCTGGGCAAGGAGCTCCTGGAGAAGGAGCTGGAGCGGCTGGGCAACAGCCTCGCCCGCCAGCAGAAGGACGGCACGCTGGCCGAGGTGGGAAAGAAGCACGGCTTCAAGAAGAGCGAGCACCTCTACCTGGCGCTGGGCCAGGGCCAGTTCACCGCGGCGCGCATCGTGCGCGAGATGATCCCCGAGGTGGTGGAGGAGGCCGAGAAGAAGGAGCAGGCCCCGGGGATGTTCGGGCAGATCATCCGGCGCTTCCGCAAGCCTCGCCATAGCCCGGTGCTGATCGACGGCGAGACGGATGTGATGGTCAGCTACGCGCGCTGCTGCGCGCCCCTGCCGGGCGAGCCGGTGGCCGGCTTCATCACGCGAGGGCGTGGGATCACCGTCCACAGCCGCGACTGTCCGCAGCTGCTGAACTTGGACCCGGAGCGACGGATCGAGGTGGACTGGGCCAGCACGGGGGCCAACGCGACGCATAGCGGGGAGATCAACGTGGTCTGCGCCGACAAGCCGGGGATGCTGGCCGACGTCGGGGCCGCCTGCAAGGTCGGCGGCATCAACGTGACCCGAATGGAGGCGCGCAGCACGGAGGGAGACCGGGCGCTGCTGACGCTGGAGGTGACGGTCAGCGATGTGGTCCAGCTCAAGAAGCTGATGCGCGAGCTGGAGAAGATCAAGGGCGTCTACGCGGTGGACCGGGTCCGCGCGAGCTGATCAGCCCTCGAACCACTCGTAGGTGCGCGCCTGGGGTTGACCGTCGAAGTACACGACCCGCCCCTGCACCCGCGGCTGCCCCTGGAGCACCAGGCGCAGGGCCCGCGGGTAGAGGCGGTGCTCGACCCGGTGGATGCGCGCCTGGAGGCGGGCGAGGTCGTCGTCGGGCAGGACGGGGACGGCGCCCTGGCAGAGGATGGGCCCGGTGTCGCAGCCCTCGTCGACGAGGTGGACGGTCGCGCCCGTGACGCGGGCCCCGTGGGCGAGGGCCTGAGCGGCCCCGTCGAGGCCGGGGAAGCTGGGCAGCAGGGCGGGGTGGACGTTGAGGACGCGGCTGGGAAAGGCCCGCAGGAAGACGGGGGTGACCAGCAGCATCCAGCCGGCGAGGCAGACCCAGTCGATCTGCTGCGCCTGCAGGGCCTCGACCAGCCGGGCGTCGTAGTCCTGGCGGGACTCCTGGCGGGAGCGCGGGAGGTGCTGGGCGGGGATCGCGGCCAGGCGCGCGCGCTCCAGGGCGAAGGCCTCGCGGCGGTTTGAGATGACCAGGGCGATCCGAGCGGGCGCGTCCGGCTGGGCGCAGTCGTCGATCAGGGCCTGGAGGTTGCTGCCCGAGCCGCTGGCCAACACGGCGACACGGGCGCTCATCCCTCGACGAGCGCCTGGTGGTTCGGGTCGGATCGGACCTCGCCCACCACGGTCCCCCCCGAGGCGATGGCGACCTCGTCGGCCTGCGAGGCGGGCACGATCAGGATCATGCCCAGGCCGTTGTTGAAGGTGCGGTACATGTCGGCGTCGGAGAGCGCGCCGCGCTGGCGCAGGAAGGCGAAGATGGGCGGGGTGGTCCAGCTCCCTCGCCAGAGGACGGCGCCCAGGCCCTGGGGCAGGATGCGCGGGATGTTCTCGGTGAAGCCGCCGCCGGTGATGTGCACCATGCCGCGCACGTCGAAGCGCTCGACCAGGCCGAGGCACTCGCGGACGTAGATGCGGGTGGGCTCCAGCAGGACCTCGCCCAGGGGCTGACCGAGGCCCCAGGACTGGGACCAGTCGAGCTCGTCGCAGAGGCGCCGGACCAGCGAGTAGCCGTTGCTGTGCAAGCCGGAGGAGGGGATGCCGACGAGGGCGTCGCCGGCCTGGATGCGGGAGCCGTCGATGATGGACTCGCGCTCGACCGCACCGACGACGAAGCCGGCGAGGTCGTAGTGCCCCTGGCCGTACATGCCGGGCATCTCGGCGGTCTCGCCGCCGACCAGGGCGCAGCCGGCCTTGCGGCAGCCGTCGGCGATGCCGGTGATGACCTGGACCGCCACCTCGGGGGCGAGGCGGCCGGTGGCGAAGTAGTCCAGGAAGAAGAGGGGCTGGGCGCCGCTGACGACGACGTCGTTGACACACATGGCCACCAGGTCCTGCCCGATGGTCTGGTGCTGGTTCAGCCGCTGGGCGACCAGCAGCTTGGTGCCGACCCCGTCGGTGCCGCTGACCAGGACCGGGTCCTTGTAGCGCCCACCGAGGCTGAAGAGGGCTCCAAAGCCCCCCAGGTCTCCCATCACGCCCGGAATGCGGGTCGAGCGCACAGCCGCCCGGATCCCGTCCACCACCGCCGCGCCGGCTTCGATGTCGACGCCGGCCTGGGCGTAGGCGTCGCCGGTCCGCTGGGATTCGCTCATGGCTCGCTTCCGTCTTCGAGGGGGGTCTTGCAGGTGACGATCACCGGCTCGCTCCAGAGGCCGTCGGCGTCGCTCGCCGAGAGCGCCCAGTCCATCTCGACGCCGTACTCGGTGGCCGAGGGCTGGAGGTAGATCTTGTCGCCCATATCATCCACGTCCAAGGACTCGCAGGGGGTCTCGCCGCTGGAGGCGTAGGCGCGCTCCTTGACCTGGGCGGTCTCGTAGTCGACCCCGCCCAAGGGCTCCCCGTCGTACCAGATCCGGGTGGAGCGCAGGTGGAGGTCGCCGTCGTCGTCGTGGAAGGCTCCCGAGATGCGCAAGACCGGGACCTCGTCGAGGCCGGGCTCGGCCGAGCCCAGGCCCATGTAGGTGCAGAACGGGCCCGCCACGAGGACCGGCGCGCTGCCCGCGCACTCGGCGCCCCCGTCCCCGGCGATGACGGTCCCGTCCTCGTCGGTGGTGGCTCCCTGACCGGGCTCCTTGTACCCGCAGGCGCCGACCCCCATCGCCATGGCGAAGCCGATCGTGGCCTGAGCCCGGATCCTGGTCGACATCGCTCCTCCGGCAGGGAACGTAGCACGGGCCCTCTCGCCGGGCCCCAACCCCACCCGCGCCAGATCGCGGGGGTTGGGGTGTAGCGGCGCGCGAAAACTGAGCGCCCTGTAGCGCGAAAACCCGTTTTCAAAACCTGCGCGGCAAAACCGCAAACCGCGCAGAATCCGCGCAGGCCTGTTTTCGGCAGACCCAGCTCGATCGGCTCACTTCCGGGACCCGAACCAGGTCTGCCGCCGGGTCATGTCTGCGGCGGACGGAGCCCCCTCGGTCTCACCTGGAGGGGGGGCTTCGATGATGATCAGACCGGTGATCGAAACCGTGAGGTTGGCCAAGTCGTCGCAGAGCTTGGACGCGCCGTCGGTCTCGACTGCGGCGTGGGCGAGGCACCGATCGAGTAGGCAGGCCGCCTCGTTGTACACCCCCGAGTCGGCCAGGCAGTAGGCGGGTTGGACTTGAAGTACTTCTAGCTGGACCCCGAGCTCGGCAAGGGCCGGCGCCAGGGCGGCGGTCGCACCGTCAGCTCCAGCCTTGCCCGCCGCCTGAACGGCCTCGCTGTAGGCCTGGGCCTCCTCAACGTCTCGGTCAGCCTCGGCTCGCTTGGCCTGCTTGACCTGGTGGGCGATGATGGCCCCCTCGGCCACGACCAGGGTGCCCAGAACGGCGATGATGACGGTGACCATACGGCCTCCAGCTAGGCTCATACGTCGCCCAGCTCGGTGGGGGTGGGGCTTGAGGCGGGCCGCTCAGTGCGTCGCAGCTCGGCAGTAGTGGGGGCTGGGCGGCCCCAGCCTGGGGGCGTCGGGACGAGGTGCCGGGCACCGTAGGCGCCCCAGAGCGTCGCCAGTACGGCCAGGCCCTGGATGGTCTGGGAGTACCAGGCCATGAAGTACGTGGCCTGCAGCTCGACGAGCTCGACCCAGGCCACCTCCTGGGTCGGGTCGGCCGCCGGCGCCGCCAGGTAGGCGACCCCGGCCGCGCCCAGGAAGAGTAGCGTGAGGGCCATGGCCCCGCGAGCGGTCCAGCTCTCAGGCATTGGCCCACCGCCTCACGCCGCGGGCGATGGCTTGGCCCACCGCCGTCAGGCCGCCCTCGTGGATGTAGGCTTGGTGCTCGGGGGCGTCGAGGAAGAGAGGCTCCAGAAGGACACCAGCGAGGCCGGGGAGTCCTGGTGCCAACGCTCCGCGGATGGTGGGCAGACCTCGGGCCCAGCGTCCTTCCAGGGCCTCGACGCGGCACCGACTGATCACGGGAATGCTCAGCTCCAGCTCGGTGGCGATGGCCTCGGCCAGCGCGCGGCCGAGCGTGCTCCTGGGCACATGCCCGACCAGTGCATAGTCGCCGCCGCCGGCATTGAGGTGGCAGGCCAGGTAGGCGGCCCGCGGGCGGCCCTGGGCGAGGCTGACCGCCTCACGGTGCCGCTGGGGGTAGTCGGCCTGCAGGCCCGCCCCCAGCGGATCGATGAGCTTGCTCTCGAGTCCCCAGACCTCGGCTTCGACGATGCCCGGTTGGATGTAGCGGGGCGTGAGCTCGGCCTCGCGCTCCCAGGTGGCGATCCGCCCATCGCCGTCGACGTCGGCCGCCGCGCCCATGTCGCTCGGGCGGCTGCGCTTGCCCGCGTGCTGGCGGTCCCAGATGAGGAGGTCTGGGCGCATCAGTAGTGGTTCTGCTTCGGGCTGGCCGAGACTCGGGCGATGATCCGGCCGTTGTCGGCCGCGAAGGGCGACATCTTCAGGCAGAGGGCACCGTCCGTGTCTCGGACGAAGACCTGCAGACGATTTCCGGTGGTCAGAGTCAGCCCTACCGATGCCGTCGGGGTGCCTGCGGCCGGGTTGAACCCCTCCTGCGAGTAGAACATGCCGTGGATGTTGATGTCCTCGCCGATGGCGTCGTCGCCGGCCTCACCAGGGAAGTCGAGGTCCGCCACGACGACCGCGACTCCCGCGACCTCGATGAATCGGTCGCGCCAGTCCATGTTCTCGTCGTCGAGCAGGACGACGGTGGTTCCGTTGGTCTGGGCCTGCACCCAGACCGACATTCCACCGCCCATGGTTGGGGCCGGCGAATCGGACATGTTGCCCGATCCCGACCGGCTGACCCCCACTTGGCCCGCCAGGAAGTTGACCGCCGCTCCGACCGAGAGGATCTGGTCCTGGATCTGGTTGAGGTGGGTCGAGAAAACCTGCTGCCCAGCAGCATAGTTGTTCACGCGGGACGCGGGGACGACGAGGTCTTCGAGGCTGTTGCCTTCAGGTCCAGTACTCATGTCAGGCTCCTAGGAGGTCGCGGTCGCAAAGCGACCAGGGGTCATCGGTCAGGAAGTCGTCGCACCGCACATAGGCGACAGTGTGGGCGGGCTTGATGCGCTGGAGCTCTTGCTCCAGCTCGAGGCGGGTCACGTCACCGGCACGGGCGGCGGTCTCATCGACTTCCACCCACCAGACCCACGCGCCATCCAGTACGTCGTCCGGTTCGTCGCAGACGCTGCCGGCATCGTCGCAGCGGAAGGCACCTGGCTCGACGATGGCCACGTCCAGAGACGTGAACGCTTCCAGGATGTCCTCGATGGTCACCGGCCGGGTGTCCGGCAGGTAGGCCATGCGAGCGAGGACCCGGCGGCGACGCTCGGCCTCGGAGAGACCTGAGCGTGGATGGAGGTCGAAGAGGGCTTCCCAGCGGCCGAGCAACGAGCTGGCTCGGTCCGGCACTGCCTCGTCGAGGAGGGCGTTGACCTGGGCATCCTGAGCATCCAGGACTTCCCCCCACGCCTCCAGCTCCTGGTATGGGGCCATGGCCGGGTCCAACGACCAGGCACGTCCACGTGGATGCAGACGCAGCAGGAGGTCCAGGTGCGGGCGGGTGATGGCCATCAGGCCAGGCTCACGGTGATGGTACCGGGCACCAGGATCTGGATGTCGAGGACGGCGGTATCGCCCGTGGGGGCGTCGATCTGGTAGTCGGTGACCCCGGCGACGTTGGCGATGGTGCGCCCCAGCTGGGTCAGACGGCCCGTCTGGCCAGTGACCAGCGACCAGATCCAGGCCTCGATAGCGGCCTCGACCTCGGCCACCACGTCATCGGGATCAAACCCGGCCTCCACCTCGAGCTGTGAGACCGTCACGTCGAGCGACGCCTCGCTGATGGCCGGACAGTCGACCTCGGCCGTAACGGGGCGCAGCGTGTTGAGGTGGGCGAGCACCAGGCCGCGCAACACCGAGCCCGCCGGCGTGCGGTTGCCAGCGCCGTCGGCCGAGAAGACCGCCACGGTGACTGTGCCCGGGCCTCTGTAGAGAGGCACACAGTGGGCGGCGACCACCCCGTCGAGCTCCTCGGCCCAGCGCTCGTAGTCGGCTGCCGTACCTGAGCCGGTGCCCGCCCGGATCCGGTCTACGATCCGCTCTTGCCAGTCGGCGAGCTCCTCCAGGTCGGTGCCCCCGGTGAGCTCCGTGGTCACGGCCGCAGTGGGATCGAGGCCGACCGGCGGCGACAGCCAGGTCAACACGGTGCCGGTCGAGACGTTGCCCTCGCTGCCGGCCTCCACGGCCTGAATGGGCACGAGCTCGGCCAGGGTAGCGCCAATGGTCACGGCTGCGGTGGTCTCAAAGAGGGTGCCGTCCTCGTGCTGGAGCTGGGTGCCCAGGGGGATCACGGTGGCCAGAACGCCCGTAGCTTCGACCTCGCCGTTGTCGGCGGCGATGGTGGGCTGCAGCCGCTCAACCTCGTAGATATCGGCCCAGCGGGCGGTGTTGTCCTCGTCAGCCGTGTTCGGGAAGACCTGGTCCTCGACATACTCGAGCCCGGCCGAGACATGCGCGGTGGCGGCAGCCACCAGCCAGGCGCGAGCCCAGATCTCGTCGCCCACGCGCACGGTGGCACCGTCGAGCTTGTTGACGTAGGCGTCGAGGGCGGCCTGGTGGAGCGCGCTCTCGGTCGGCGGCACGTAGCTCATCAGATCCTCACGAAGTCGGTGAAGGTGATCGGAGTGCCGTCGGCCGACCGGGCACGCAGCGACAGCTCCAGGCGGTTGCGAGCGGTGCGGACGGCGGACAGCTCCAGGTCCACCAGCCGCCCCTCGTCCAGCAGGGGCTGCAGCGCGTCCCGGGCGTAGGCGGTGGCGACCTCCTCGATGCCAGCCACCAGCTTGGCCTGGGGCAGGGTGTGCAGCAGGGAACCGAAGTCGGGATCAGCCAGCAGCGAGCCCCGCTCGGTCGCCAGGCGCAGCCAGACCTGTTGGACGACCGCGACGTTCGTCCGCACGAGCAGGTCGCCGCGAGAGGTCCGCAGGAAATCGCCGGTGACGGTGTCGAGGTCGGCCATCTCAGCCCCCCGCCTGGACGAGGGTGGAGCCGGCGGTGATTGTGCCGGTCGCCGTGAAGGCCCATGGAGTGCCATCCACCGTGACGGAGCCTGAGACGGCGACCGCATCGCCCACCCGCGCCACCGGCGCCCCGCCACCAGCGAGCAGCACAAGGCCGGCCGCCGTACACTCCACCGCCGCGCCCAAGGGGGTGCTCACCACGATGCTGCCGTCCAGCTTGCAGTGAACCTTGTTGCCCGTCATCGAGTAGATGACCGCCTCGCCAGGCAGCAGGTCCTTCGGTCGGTACAGCGGGTCCAGCTCGGCCACCACCACCCGGTGGGCCGACGAGCCTCCGATGGGCACGGTCACCACCTCGGTCGCCGGCGGCGGGACCGAGACGAACCCGAAGTGCTGCATGATCTCGATGTCCGTGAAGGTCTCCGCAGCCCGGCCCATCACTGTGCCTGCCAGGCGTAGCCCCGTCCCGGCCGAAGCCACCACCAGGCCACGCACCGACCGGGCCACGCCCTGGGCGCGGCGGTCGATGTGGGCATCCAGACGACGCCAGAAGGTGGTGTTGGAGAGGGGCGACATCAGACAGCCGGCAGGTAGAGGTTGGGGGGGTGCAGCACGAGCTCGGTGGTCGAGCCCGTGGACAGCGATCGGGAGAACCGGCGAGCCCGCACCCACCAGGGGCCGATGATGCCGTGCAGCTCGTCGCGAACCTGGACCATCTGGCCCGGCGACCAGGGCACTCCGGGCATGGCCAGGTGACCCTGGACGGTCACGGTCAGGTGCTTGCCCTCGAACTGGCGACGGGCGACCTCCCACCGGGCGCGGTCGGTCGCCTCGAGCACCGAGTTGATGTCCCCATCGTCCACCAGGGCAGGCCGGATCACCGTCAGGGTAGGGTCGATGGCCGCCCCCACCAGGACCGTGCTGGCGGCGAAGAGCCCACCGCCGGCGGACTGGCCGACCACGGTGACAGGCGATCGTCGGCCGGTGATGTCGTCGACGTAGCGGATGCTCATCACGTTGGTCCCGCCGGCGGTGGCGAGGCTGGTGGCGTGGACGAGCTCCGCGACGGGCGGGCTCAAGTAGTCGGGGCGATCGATGTGCAGGACGCCGACCGGGTCCATCCAGACCCCCAGGCGCAGCTTGCGGGCGTAGCGGACCAGGACGTCCCAGAAGCTCTCGCCGGGCTCGGGCCGCAGGATCAGCCGCGGCACGTTGGCCTCGGCCGCAGCCAGCACCACGGCGGGCACGGCCAGCTCGGCCAGGATCTTCTGCGCCGCCGCAGCGAGCGAGAGGCTGGGAATCGCCCAGGCCGTGCCCGGCGAGGCATCCACCAGGGCTCCAGCCAGGTCACGCCCCGAGAGGCTGATCACATGGCCAGCGTCGAGCGAGCGGCTGCTCTCGATGCGCTCCAGCGTGCCCGTCAGGATGGGCGTGGTGTCGACCAGGATCTGCACGGGGCTGCCAAGCACCAGGGTGGCGAGCTGCACCGCATCGGGGTTGCGGGCGCTGACCGTCCAGCCATCGGCGGCAGTGAGGTAGTCGGCGTCCAGGTCGTAGGACGTCCAAGCGTCCCAGGCCTGGCCGGCAACCAGCAGGCGGACGTCACCGGGCATGGTGCACCACCGTCCAGCCTGAAGGCACGAAGCCTGGATGCCGGATCCTCGGGTTCAGGGCGCGCAGCTCACGCCATCGGCTGACATCGGCGTACCACTGCACGGCCAGCTCCATCAGGCTGGTGGGTCGGTCGATGGTCGTCGTGACCATCGCCGTCCCCTCCGCGATCCGCGATCGGAGCTCGAGCAGGCGGGCCCCCAAAGCTCGAATTGCCACCACGCTGGCCAGACTCTGGATCCCCCACTCGTCCTCCAGCTGCACCACCAGCACCGCCAGCGTGCGGCGCACCTGGTTCACGTCGGCCTCGTACTGGGCGGCTGAGGTGTACCCGTCGGCGGCGACCTTCGTGAGGATCGCCTGACCGGCCTCGATGGCGGCGGTGACCTGGTCGCGGAGCTGGGCGCGGGTCGTCATGGTCATCAAACCGGCAGGGCCGCAACAGCGGCGGCGGCGGCGGCAGCGGCGGCCTCGGCCGCGGCCTGGGTGGCGGCGTCGCTGCCCGCGACGGCGAAGGCGATGGGAGCAGCCTTGCCCTCGGTGAAGCGGAAGGTCGCGCGGGCGGTGTTCTCCTGCGTGTCGACGTGCTCGATGCTGAGGTCGTCCACCTTGCCGTAGACCACCCCCCAGAAGGGATGCACGAAGATGTGGGTGGGCGTGGCGGGGCCGTACTTGACGACGCTGCGCAGGGCGTCGACACGGATCTTCCAGAAGATCCCCGTGAAGACTGCCTCCACCTCGAACCGCTCCGGTCTGCCCCCCACGTCCTCGAGGTCGGCTTTGGCCCGCCCCGGGTAGCCGTGCTCGACCCAGGCCCGGGAGACCTGGTCGCGGATCCGCACCACCGGGATCGCGATGCCGTCGATGGTGCAGGGCAGGGGCGGCGGCAGGCGCATCAGCCCATCCCCAATCGGCCCATGGCCCGCTGGATCAACCCGTCCTGCTCGACCTCGACCTCCGCGCCACCGCCAGGCAGGTTCTTGACCACCACGTTGATGGCGTTGGCGCGCGTGGCCTGGGCCTCCTTCACCAGGCCGCCGCCGGTCATCCGGTCGGAGAGCTCGGCCATCAGGCGGCCGGGCAGGGTGTACAGCAGGGCGCTGCTCACAGCGCCTTCCATTGCTGCGTTGCCGAGCTCCGTCTTGCTCAGCTCGCTGTTGAGCGCGGTGCCCGCCGTGTAGCCAGCGACGCCGGCGGCGGCCAAGGGCACCACGGACGCCAGCCGGCTGGCGCCGGCGGCGGCTGGACCGCCCGCTCCTGCGAGGCCCAGGCCCGGCGGCCAGTTGACGACGGCCACGGGGGTCGGTCCGCCCAGACCCGGCACACCACCGCCACCTGCGCCCGGAACGCCCGGCAGACCGGCCCCAGCCCCGCCCAGGCTGGGCAGTGTCCGCAGGGCGGACAGCAGCCGGCCCCCGCCGCGGGCGACCCTGGCGGCCCCGTACAACGCCACGCCAGCGGTGGCCCCCATGGCGCCCAGGCTGACGGCCTGGGCAATCCGCGGGTCTTCCTGGGCGGCTGTGCCCACCTGGCCGACCAGGTCGTTGGCCTTCTGCGACAGCGACGTGAGGGGTGCCAGGGCGGGCTTGAACAGGGTCGCCAGGGTCGTTTGCACGGTCCCGGCCAGGGCCTCGTCGCTGGCCGCCTTGGTCCCGGCCATCAGGCCGACCCGGCTGCTCAGCGAGCGGGACCCGTCGATGTTGGCCATGACCTCCTCGAGGCCGCCGCTGCCGGTACGCAGCAGCCCCCCCGCGAACCGCGCACCCTCGTCGCCAAAGGCCTTGGTCAGCGCCTGCTGGACCTGCAGGTCTGTCTTGCCAGCGGTGAGCCCACGCAGTTGCGTGGCCGCCCCCTGCAGCCCGATGAACTGGCCGCCCTCATCGAAGAGGCCCAGGCCCATCTTGTCGTTGTTCGTCGCCGCCTGGCGTAGGAACGCGTTGAGCGAGGTGCCGGCCGAGCCGCCCTTGATGCCCAGGTTCGCCATCACACCCAGCGCGGCCAAGGTCTCCTGCGGGTCCAGGCCCAGGGTGCCGGCGCTGGAGGCTTGCGCCAGGGCTTCCCGCAGCTGGTTCGCGTCCGTGTTCGCAGCCGAGCCCGCGCGCGCCAGCAGGTCGGCAGCCGATCCGAACTGGTCGCCCTGCAGGCGGAAGATCGCACCCAAGGTTGTGATGGCCGAGGTCGCCTGTTCGCCGCTCAGGCCCTCGGCGGTGGCGAGCTGGGTGACGGCTTCAGCGGCCCCGCCCTCGCCCGTGATGTCCGTCATGCTCAGGCCGGCCCGGCGCAGATCCGTGTGGATCTGGACAGCACCGGCCTGATCGAACTTCGTGGGTCCGGCGATGCGGGCGGCGTTGGCCTCGACCTCGGCGAGCTGGCGGGAGACCTCGGCGACCGAGCCCGGGTCCAGGTTGACTTCGAGCTTGGTGAGCGCCTCCTGGAGCGTCTCGGCGGCCTGGACGCCGGGACGGACCAGGCCCTCGTACATCGCCTTGCTGGTGCTCAGCCCGCGCAGCCCCGCCTGCAGGTCGGTCATGGCCTCGTTGATCTTCTTGGCCGATGCCTCGCCCTCGACCCCCATGGTCTTCAACCGGTCGGTGAAGGCCCGTACACCCGCACTGCCGCCATCGATCAGGGCGAGCTCGACGACGAGCTTGGTCAGCGCCATCTCAGCCCTCGAGTCGGGCGCGCACAGCCGCCGGGAGCGAGGCGCGCTCCGCGGGGGTCAGGCGGCTGAACACGATGGGCGGGTAGGACATCAGGATCGACTCGGGCAGGTGGAGCAGGGTCGTGGCGTCGATGCCGGGGTCGTCGTCGTCGGTCGGTGGCGGGCAAGTGCTGACCTTGTCGGGGTCGATCCCCCGGGACCGCAGGGCGAAGTCGAGGTAGGTCTCGAACTCGCCCGTGCGGAGGCCCGCGACCTGGTCATGGCTCCAGCCCGTCGCCTGTGCCACCAGCGCGATCGACCACCGCAGGGGGCGGAGTGTGGACTCGAAATCGGGCCTCCCGCTTCTGCACCTCACCGACGGCGTCCATGAGGGCCGACGTGTCGGCGTCGGCCAGGTCGATCAGCTCGTCGGCTGTGATGCCCTCACGGGCCCCCAGCCGGCGGACGCGCAGGGCCAGGAAGTGAACTACCTCCCAGTCCTCTACGGTGAAGCCTTCCGGGGCAGAGCTGGTGGTGGCGCGGTGCTTGGCCAGCATGACCTGGCGCAGCGAGAGCGCGCCCACCTCGGCCTCGACATCTGCGATCGGGAGTTGCACTGTGACGGTGAAGTCAGCGTTCATCTCAGATCCCGATCTTGCGGGTGAACATCATGGTGATGTCGCGGGTCGCGACGTCGTCCTCGCTGTAGGACTCCCCGAGCTCGGTCACGAACCCCCCGGTGTACAGGGTCGGCGTGCCGCCAGTGGCGGAAACGATGGTCAGGGTGGCCTCCTCCAGCGTCTCCCACGGGATGTCGCCCACCTTGGGGATGTAGACGGTCAGGTCCACCGTGTGCTCGCTGGAGCCGTCGGTGTTGCCGATGGGCGCACCGTCGGGGCTCATCCCCTTGACGAGCTGCTTGCCCGTCCGCGTGCGAGGACGGGCCGACTTGCAGTGGATGATCGGCAAACCGAGGACGGTGAGCACGACGCGCTTGGTGAACAGGGCGGCCATGCGGCCTCCGGGGGGTTGAGGTTCAGAGGATCAGGTCGATGGCGGCGGCGAAGACGTGCAGACCGTCGACGATGTCGGCGGGGATCCGAGCGTTGACCCGACCCGACACCGAGGCGTCGCGCTCGAAGACGAACCGATCCTTGTTGGCCTCGACGTTCTCGAGGTAGCCGAGCTCGGTCTCCATCTGCAGGCACCAGCCGATCGCCAGCGCCCGCATCTTCGCGGGGTCAGTGGTGTTGGGGGTCTTCGCGTCGTCGGCGAGCTTGGCGCCCTGCAGGGCTTCGCGGAACTTCACCCGCAGGGCGTACTGGACGTAGAACAGCACGCGCAGGGTCTGCAGGTCCAGCAGCGTGTCGTCGGCGTCGCCCAGCGAGTTGGTGACGTAGGTGCTGACGGTGCGGACGATGGTCGACTTGCCGTTGACGACCTCCAGCGGCATCGCCCCGTTGGCGAGGCAGCTCTCCTGCTCGGTGCGGGACAGGTAGTTGGCCAGGCTGTCCGGCGGCACGACGGGCTTGAGCGTGTTCCCGTTGAGGGGGCGGGCACGGTCCGACTCGGAGGCGAAGGCGGCGGCCACGGCTGCGGCGATCTCGACGGGATGGGTGCGCGACCCGCGCATGTAGGGACAGCCGACCGCGCCGCTGTTGATGCTGGCGGTCAGGGTCGTCACGGTGCCCAGGGCACCCACCACCCCGGCCAGCGCGATGCAGGGCCGCGCCTCCATTGGCCCCATCAGCGCCTCGGTGTGGTCGGCCAGCGCGGCCAGGGCGGTCGCGTCGCTCCACTCGCTGACCACGATGTCGAAGTCGGCCGGGTAGATCGCAGTCAGCGCGGTGGCGATGGTCGCATCTCCCGCCCCGCTCGTCGGCTGCACGATCAAGGTCGACAGCCCCGTGGCGGTGTACTCGGTACGGAGCACCCAGGCGTTGCCGTGGGTACCCTTGCACCGAGCGGTGAGGTTGACCTTGGTCAGATCCACACCATCGACGGCCGCACTGAAGGGCAGCCAGCCCTGCTCGTTGATGGCCTGGGTCACCGCTGTGGCGATGGCCGTGCTGGCGTCGGTCGCGGCCACCGTGACCTGCACCGCGTGTCGGCCGATCTGCACGGTGAGGGTCCCCGCCTGGAGCGACGACGCGGTGAACGTGATCGAACCCACGGCGACAGCACCGCCACCGGCTTCCTGGAGGCAGCACAGCCAGACTTCGGCCAGGTAGGGCGACTGCTCGATCAGGGCCTGGACCATGAGGGCCAGCGGTGTCCCCATGCCCGCCGCCGCTCGCGCCTCCTCCACGGAGAAGACCTGGACGGGCACGGCAGGCACGGCCGTGCCGGTCGGCCGCTTGTGGCCGATGAGGACGACCTTGTCGGCGCTCACGGGCAGGCCGGCCTTGGCCCCCCGGGTGTTGATTTCGAGGTAGGTCCCGGGCTTGCGCGTGCTCGGCGGCACGCTGGAGATGACGACAGAGGACACGGGCTACTCCGCGGAGGGGGTGTTCGAGGGGGAAGGGCGGCGGCCTGCAGGCTCGGGCTTGGTCTCGACGACGACCAGGTCACCGTCCGCGACGGCCCGCTGGTAGTAGGGGGTCATCACCACCGCGCGCGGCTCGGCGTCGGTGATGTAGAGGCGGGGTCGCCCCTCGAGGGGAAAGCGGATGCCAGGGGCAGCCCGCACGGTCAGCTCGGTCTTGGTTCGCATCAGGACTCCTCGGTCAGATCAAGGGTGAGGTCGACGGAGGGCACCCACGACGCGTCGCCGCCGGCCTCGTCGGGGTTGTGGACCTCGAGGTTGAGCTCCAGCTCGTCAAGCGTCTGCTCGGGGGCGACGGCCAGCAGGTCAGCGTCGACCTTGAACACCACCAGGTAGGCGGAGGTCGTCTTGCCGGGGTCGCGGCCGGTCTGCAGCAGCCGACAGGCAGCGAGACGCAGCTCGTCGACGCCGTCCAGGTCCAGGTCGCTGCCGGTGAGGATCCGCATGACGTGCTGGACCAGCTCGTAGGTTCCCACCTCGCCGGACACGGGACCGCCGTGTCGGCGGGCAGACTCGCGCCGCAGGTTGCGGGCCCGAACCAGGACCTGCCACTCGACGTCCAGGGACTCGTGCCCTCCGCGCGGTTCTGCGTCGAAGCCACCGAAGAGGACCAGGATGCTCGGATCCCGGAAGGCCACCTGCTCGAGGGCGTCCTCCAGCTCGCCTTGCCAGGTCCCGATGTGTCGGGCGAGCGCAGCTAGGGCCACGTCGGCCTGCATGGCCTCGACCATGGCGTCCTCGATGGCTCCGATCCCCGTGGTGGGGATGTGCTCGGGCTCAGCCACGGGCGGCCTCCTGCAGGTGGGCAGCCAGGCGCCCGTTCAGCCAGACGATGTCCTCGTCCCGGAAGACCACGAAGGGCCGGGCAGGCTGGGTGACGCGCGCCCGAAGGACGAAGCGGGGGGTGATCTTCCCGTTCCTGCCGCCCTTGCTGGCCAGGATGCCGACCGTGTCGGCCTTGCCCTTGGTGCTCTCCAGGTAGAACAGCCGGTCGCCCCAGCGTCGGGGGCGCTGCATGCTCTTGGGGGTGCCGGGCAACGGGATGGCCAGCGCCCTGGCCTTCTTGGGCTTCAGCTCGCCGCCGAGCTGCCGCTGGCGGGCGTAGCGCAGGTTGGACCCGACCCGCAGGGTGTGGCCCGACACCTCGTGGGTGACCGACCGCAGCAGGGCGCCGCTGTCCTGCTGGGCGGACTCAGCCTGCCAGCTGCTGCGGGGCCAGCCGGGGCCGCCCGCACGAAATGTCTCGGGCACGCTGGTGTTCACCATGTGCTCGCCCATGTCTTCCAGCAGCTCGGCCGGGTCGGCCAGCAGGCGCTGCACGCCATCCACCTGACGGAGGACGACGTCGCCGTTGCTTCGCAGCTCGAACTTCATCAGAAGTCCTCGAGGCGGCTGCGGCCGAAGATGGGATCGCGGGCGGTGGACCGGACCACGCGCTCGCTGTTCACGCCGGGCTCGGGCTGGACGCCCAGGGTCACGATCCCCTTGCTGATGTCCTGCAGCATCTTCAGGGCCTTCTCGTAGTCCTGGGCCATCCACTCCTCGACCGCCCCCCGGCGGCGGCTGTAGAGGTGGTAGCGGGACAGGCGCAGCACCAGGCGCTTGACCAGGCGCGGCACGGTCACCAGCGGCAGCGCGTAGCGGGCGCCGAGGTAGCCATCGACCTCGGCCTCCGCGTCCGCGATGGCGTCCTCCACCACCGACTCGACGACGGTGGTGCCGTCGACGTCGTCGTTGGTGAGCTGGACTGCGTCCCGCTCCTCCACGTAGGAGGGAATCAGGGCGCCGCTGGTGACGTAGCTGCCCATCAGCTGCCGGTGCTCCCGACGGCGAGCTGGTGCAGGCCGTACCCCATGTTCCAGCGGCCCTCGATGCCGTACACGAAGCGGTTCTTCATGAAGGCCTCGTCGTCGTCCTGCCGGTCCTTGGCGATGAAGACCGGCCGCTTGCGCATCTGCAGGATGAAGGGGGCCAGGGCGCCGCCGGTGACCGACAGCATCCAGTGGGTGCCGGCGATGTAGGGGAGCACCTCGAGGTCGGCCGCGTTGAAGTTGATGTTGCTGTCGCCTCCATCGACGTACTCCTTCTTCAGGAGCGTCTTGGCGGCGGCCTCGTTGGCCGGACCGACCGTCAGGGTCAGCCGACCCCCAGCCGCCAGGGGGTTGATCGGGCGACCGCCCTTGCCCTTCATGCTGCGCAGCTTCAGCAGCGCGGAGGCGAAGGTCGTCTCCGACAGCGCGCCGCTGACGACGTTGCTCTGGACACCGCCGGTGATCGGATGGTTGGCGCTGAAGAAGGGGACGCCGTCGTAGCCGTTGTTGGCGAACCCGCCCTCGATGAGCTCGACGAGCAGCTCGTCGGGGTGCTGGGCGGCGATGGCGGCCAGCGCCTTGATCTGGGCGCTGTAGATGCCGAGCTGGTCGTCCTCGAAGGCGGCCTTCGGGATCCCGATGGTCTTCTCCCACTCGCGGTTGCGGATGGTGAAGGGCTCGCGCCCCAGCGCTTCGATCTCGCGATCCCCGAGCCACTCGCGCATGCCGCTGAGCAGGTCACCGAAGTGGTACTCCTCGCGCGATCCGTTGCTCATCACCAGCATGACGTACTGGGGGTGGGCGGGGGTGGCCTTCTCCAGGGCCTCCAGGAAGACGGCCTTGAAGCCAGTGCTAGCCGCCTGCAGAGCGGCACCGTTGAGCAGCATGAGGACTCCTTGCGCCTACTGGAGGACGCCGGTGAGGGTGATGAGCCAGGTGTTGGCGCTCTCGTCGCCGACCGTGGTGATGGCCCCGGCCGCCACGGTGTAGTTGGTGGTCACCACCTTCAGGGCCTGCGTGGCCATGGCCTTGGTGCTGGTGACGACGGCCAGGACGGAGAGGACGTCCAGGACGTAGATGTCGGCGCCGCCGTACTGGGCGGCGAGGTCGGTCAGGTCCAGGGCGGCGGCGTTGACGCCGGCGACGACGCCGGTGAAGACCTGCGGGGCCGCCCGGACCTCGGGCTCGATGCGCACCCAGACGGAGGTGGCGCTGACGACCTCGACCACCTTGCCGACGCGGACCCAGTGGGTCAGCGTGCCGTTGGTGGCGGGGACGACGGTCTGGTTGTCGAGCAGGAAGGCGTCCTTGCCTTCGTCGCCGGCGGCCCAGCCGCTGCCGGCCAGGAGGAACTCGCCCTCGACGAAGACGTTGACGCCCTCGTCGCCGTCGGCCTCGTCGACGCCCTCACGGGCGATGCCGGCGAACTGGATGTCGGCGTCCGGCTCGGCGTCGATGGCGTCCCCGGCATCGTCACGGCAGACCATGCAGCCGGCGAAGAGGATCGCGGCGGTGGCCAGGGTCAGGTAGCGGGTGTGGCCCCCGCGCTGGGTGGTGTTGCGGTCGGTGGTGGCAGCGGTCATGGCGGATCAGGCCTCCTGCCGCGCGTGGCGGCGGTAGTTGTCGTGGCTGAGGTTGAGCTGGGCGCAGACGGCGAGCTCGGCGTCGCTGAGCTGGCCCTGGGTGGCGCTGGCGCCCCGGTTCCGGGCGATGGGGCTGGACAGGGGCACGACCACGGGGGCCTCGGCCAACCAGGCCATGGTGCCCTCGCGGTCGCGGGCGAGCTGCTTGCGGAAGAGGGCCTCCAGGGCCGGGGTCAGCTTGCCCTGGGCACGCGCCTGCTCGATGACCTGGTCATCGCTGAGGGTCACCACCTGCTGTTCAGCGGCGGCGACAGCGGCGGCGTGCTCGGCCAGCGGTACGTACCCGCTGTGCTTGAGCTCCCGGGCCAGCTTGGCCTTGGCGACCTCGGGGGTGGCCTCGCCGAGCTGCAGCTCGGTCAGCGCCAGCCGGCCGAGCTCCAGCGGCAGGCGGGCCGCCTGCAGGGTCGAGGCGATCAGGGTGACGGGCGCGTCGGCCGCCAGGCCCAGGCCCGATCGGAGGGTGGTGAGGTGGGCCTCGACGGCGGCGACCACTTCGAGGTCGGTGGCGTCGTCGGCCAGGCCAAGCAGCTTGCGCAGCTCGAGCATGGAGTTCTCCGGGGTGGTGGTGTCGCTGTTCACGACGGGGGTGAGCTCGTCCAGGAAGGGGACGTTCGTGAGGGCCGCGCTGTGCAGGTGCAGGCCCGCGGCCTCCCCGGTGCGCTTGTCGCGGCGGTCGAAGGCCAGGACCGGGCTGAGGTAGCGGTACTCGCGGGCCCGCAGGAAGGCTTCGGCCGCCGGGGTGAAGCCCTCGACGTGGCCCCAGACCCCGTCCTCGCGCAGCTCCAGGCGATCGATCCAGCCCGCCGCTGGCGCCGGTCGGCCGTTGTCCAGGCTGCGGATCGTCTGGTGCTCGTAGTCGAGCACGAGCCGGGTGCCGCCGCGCTTGTCGTGGTTGGCCAGGATCTGCGCGGCCTCGGCCGGACCGACCTGGAAGGGCCGGGCGGGATGGCCACGCCACTCGCCGTAGGGCACCAGGTGCAGCCAATCGGGCAGCGGGGCCTGTTCGGCGCCGGCGACTGGAGCCGGAAGCGGGGCAGCCAAGGCCAGCAGCAGGGGGATCAAGGCGTGCTTCATCGGGCCTCCGAACGGGGGGCGGGGCGCAGCTCGGCCTGGATCAGGGGCTGCCAATCGGGCGGCAGACGTCCCCAGTCGATCCACGCGAGCGTGTCGGGGGTGGCGGCCGGGTCGGTGCGGAAGCCCTCATCGGGCGTGGGTGCCAGGCCGGTCAGCGGATCGACAGCCGGGCCCTCGGCCACTTCCCAGCCCTTCAGGCCGAGCTCCTCGGCCGAGTGGGCCGTGCGGTAGCAGCGGCAGAGGTAGCCGTTGGGGGGCGACCAGACCGACCAGTAGGGATCGTCGTAGCGGAGGACCACGCCCTGCTGCAGGCGGTGCGTCCGGCGGGTGCGCCGATCGTCGATCCCGTTGTAGCGCCAGAAGGGGCGGCGCTCCAGGGTCCGCGGGCGGCGCTGCTCCGTGTCGCGGCCGACGGCGTAGGCGGTGCCGATGTTCGTCCGGTAGACATTCTGCAGGTGGGCGGGAGTCAGGAAGACCCCGTCCAAGGCGATCGCGTCTTCGAACTCGGCCAGCGTGGCGCCGCCCTCCAGGCTGGTCTGGAAGACCTGGTGCACCTTGGACAGCGCGTCCAGGCTGGTGAAGCCAGCGATCGAGAAAGCCCGGCTGCGGTGGGCCGCAGCCATGGCCTGAAACTCGTCGGGGGTCACCAGCAGCTTGGTGGTCCAGTAGGCGATCGCCTCGCGGGGCGGGACCTGGGGCAGGTCGGTGACGACCACGTCGGCCTGGAAAACCTGGAGCTGGCCGACCAGGTCGGCGGTCAGGGTCGCGTCGGCCAGGTTCGCAGCCACGGCGGCGAGCTGGGGATGGTCGGGCCCGAGCTGGGCGACGAGCTCGCGGAAGCGGGGCTCGACCTCTTCGATGGTGGCAGCGTCGGCGAGCAGCGCCTGCCGCATGGAGGCGACCAGGTCGTCCCAGGCAGCCGTGCCGCCCTCGGCCAGGTACCGATCGGTGGCGTCGTCGAGCTGCTGCAGAATGGGCGGCAGGTTCGGATCGCCGGGCTCGGCCAGCGCAAGTGCCCCATCGGTGCCGGTGCAGATCGGGCACCGATGGAGCACACCTGCACCGCGCGTCCGCGATGCAGGCTGACGGCCCGGGGTCTGCACTTCCGAGGCCGTCGCGTCTGCGCTGGGGGTCTGCGGAAAAGGGGTCGAGGTGGGCAGCGGCGGCAGGAGCTCGTCGCCGGCGCCGGCGGGGCGGATGCCCAGCTCCTGCTGGACCTGCTGCAGCGTGACCGGCACGCCGAGCTGGCGGGCGGCGGCGAAGACCTTGGCCCGGATCTCCTGGCCCTCGGCTTCGACCTTCCGGTCGGCCTCGGGCTCGGTCAGGAACTCGAAGCGCGGTGGCGCGACCTGGTTGCCCCACTGGAAGAGCACCAGGGGCCGCACCAGGTCTCGGGTCAGGGTTCGGGCGAGCTGCTTGGCGTCGCTGACCAGGATGTCCTGACGGACACCCTCGTGCACCGTGCCCAGGGCCTGCGTGCCCGTCTCGTCGGCCTCGGTGGTCAGGGTCTGGCCCAAGACGCCCTTCGAGATCGCCCGGTCACAGAAGCGAACCAGGCGCTCCTGGACGTCGCCGCTGCCGCTGTTGCTGGCCGTGACGAACTCGATCTGCATGTCGGCCGGGATGGCCGCCACAGCGTCCACCCCCAGGCGGACGAGCGCGTCGTACATCGCGTCGACGTCGTCGGGCTTGCTGCCGGCTGGGTACTTGCCCACCCTCAGGGGCGCCCCGAAGAGCTCGGAGTAGGTCGCCCAGTCCTTCATGGCGACGTTCTTGAACAGCCACCACCACAGCAGCGTGCGGCCCAGGGCCTTCTGGCTGTTGAAGCCGCTCTTCGCCTGGCTCGTGTGGCAAATGAAGCGGTAGGCGGGCAGCTCCAGGCCGATCGGGTGGCCGACATCGCGGACCCGCCACTCCCGGATGTTCTCCGGGTTGGGCAGGAACCAGCCCTGCGGCCGGTAGTCGAGCGACTCCACGACGACCGCGCGGCCCACCCGTTGCCAGTTCAGCTCGACGAAGGCGACGCCCTGGTGGACCGCGTCGAGCAGGTCCATGAAGCCGTCTTCCAGGTTGCCGATGTTCGCCACCTGCTCCTGCGCCCAGGCTGCGATCGCCACGTCGCGGTCGGTGGTGCCGCTGGGCACCACCTGCCACGCCAGGTTCGCGACCGCGCGCTTCCTGGAAGCCAGCACGCCCAGCAGGTGCAGGTCCCGATCCTCGATCTCGCGGAGCAGATCGTGGAAGCGGGCCGGATCGCCATCGTCCGCCTCGCGCAGGATCGTCGCGATCCGGGCGGGAGTCATGCCCCGGACCACGGCCTGGGCCCGCACCGGGCGGTGACCGCCGTACGTGGTGGGCTCGGCCACAGGCGTCAGGGGCGGCGTCCCAGGCCGGGCGGTCTGGGCCTCGGCCAGGGAGACCAGACGGCCGCCTGTCGCCGCCGCCATTGCGGCTCGGAGCTGGTCGCGGAAGCCCATTACCAGGCCCCCCGTGCGAAGGATGCCGAGTGCCGCGGGGAATGCCGCACCTGGTTGAACCGGGCCGGGCGGGTGCTCTCCTGGAGGATCCGGACGCCCATCTCGATGGCGTCCAGGATGTCCCGCTTGCCCTTCGGGTAGGACTTCGCCTGACGCTCGCCCTTGCGGCACGAGCCATCCGACGGCCACAGCAGCTTCGCCCGGTTGCTCAGTCGGGCCAGGCCACGGATCCGCAGGTCCTTGCCCTCGTCATGGCCCTCGACCCGCAGCCAATCGTCCAGCAGGCCGTAGCGCCGGCCGCTCGCCACCAGCAGGATCTCCATCAGGGCCTGGAAGCCGATGGTCTCCAGCGCGGCGACGTCCGGCCGCAGCTCGGACCGCACCTGGTTGATCTCCTCCACTAGGTGCAGGATGTCCGGGTCCCGGTAGCCCTCGGTCAGGTCCACCAGGATCTCACCGGCCGGGGTCGGGCCCCGCAGGTGGACCAGCGCCTGCAGGTCGGCGGTCGCGCGGCGGCCCAGGGCCGGATCGAAGATCAGCACCGAGGGCAGCTTCACGCCGGCGTAGGTCGCCCGCTCGTAGGTGTGCAGCTCGCCGAAGGGCGACTCGCCGTCCCGCGGAGGACGGTCGTCCAGCTCAGACCCGAAGGCGTCCTCGTCCTCCAGCTCCTCGGCGTCGAGCCGGTCGGCGTCCCACTTCGCCGGGTACAGGATCCGGCCCTGGTCGTCCCGGGCCCGGGTCCGCAGGGTCACCCAGCGACCCAGCACCTGGCCGTTCTCGTCGACCCGGCGGCGGTACTGATCGTGCTCGGTCAGGCGGCAGACGACGCAGTCGCTGTCGACCGGCGTGCCAACGATGGCGATCCGCTTCTTGCGCTCGTCCAGGCCGAAGGCGCCGGCCGAGGTGATCTTCTTCAACTGCCCGTCGCGCTGGCCGACCGTCCGGGTCGTCTCCTCGGAGTCCAGGTCGTCGCCCAAGAGCAGGGTCGGCCGCCACTCGCCATGCTTCCCGCCCCGCAGGCTCTGGAACATGCCGAAGCTGCGCACCCGCGTGCCGTTGCTGGCCCAGTCGCCGTCGCTGGCCGGGCGCTTGCTGCCCCGGTCCCCGTCCTGATGGTGGCACGGGGTCAGGTCGCCCCAGTCCCCGCGCAGCAGCGGGTTGCGTTCGAGCTCGGCCCGAACCGCCGCCGTGAACTCGGTGGCAGTGCCGGCGTCGACGGCCACCACCTGGATGTAGGGATCCCAGAACAGGGGGATCTGCCGGGTCGCCACCAGTCGTGCGTGGACCTCGGCCAGCCAGGCGTCCATGACCACCTGGACCGTGGGATCCCAGTGCTCGGGCAGGCCCAGGCTGTCGCAGGTGGGCACGCCCGCCGCGATCCGCCGGTCGACCTCTTCGGCCATGACCTCGACGATCGCCTGGTGCAGGTCCGGGTCGCTGGCCTGCAGCGTCCCCTGCTCCCAGGCCCGCAGCACCTCGCTACAGGCCACCTGGTGGCAGGTGTAGGCGAAGGTGCCGACCGTCGACTTGCCGTGTCCACGGGGGGCACGGATGGCCGCGAACTGCGCCCACTCCAGGGCCAGGTACAGCACCGTGTGCAGGCCGCAGCCCTCGTCTCGGAAGTAGTGCGGCAGGTAGTGCCGGTTGAACGCCTGGGGCAGCACCACGGCCTCGGCCCTGCGGCGCAGGCGCTTGGCGGCCGTGTCGGACTCGAAGCGGCTGCCATGCAGGTCGGCCAGCCGGTCGATGGCCTCGACTCGTTGCCAGAAGCGCTTGGGGGTGAGCCGCTCCTCCCTACTTGGCATGGGCCGCCTCCAGGCGCTGGGCGAACGGCACCAGGTGCGGTTGGATGGCCGCCAGGGCAGCCCGGTCGACCTCGACCAGGAAGCTCACCAGCTCTTCGACCACCTCGAGCCCGACGCGCAGGTGCAGACGTGGGTCCACCTCCTGCTCGACGTAGCGGTGCTCGGGGTAGGCCTGCTCGGTCTTCTGCCAGGCGTACAGGAGCTGGGTGGCCTTGCCGATGTCGTCGGCCGACTCGGCCGCTTCAATGGCGGCCAGGGCCTTCTGCAAGGCCAAGGCCTTCAGCCGCCGCACCGTCTGCGCGTAGCCGAAGCTGGCCTGGCGCTGGTCCTGCCAGCCCTCCCGCGCTGCGCGCTTCTGGATCGTGGACACGGGTAGGTTCAGCGCATTGGCCACCTCCTCGTAGGTGTAGTTCTCCGCGACCACCAGACGGCGGGCTTCGGCCCACTGGTCTCGGGCGGTCAGGCTCACCCGATGCCCATGTCGACGCCGGGCAGCGCGACGCTGCCATCCGCGACGTCCACGCCATCGGCGGTCAGGCGGTAGGTCGTGACGCTGATCCGTCCGATCTTCTCGGACCGTGCTTCGACCAGCCCCTTCTCGACCAGGTAGCTGGTGACCTGGTCCAGCTCGCCGCCGGCCTGGACCAGGTGCTGGACCTGACGCTCCAGGCTGACCTGGGTGAGCGGGTGCGGGTACTGCGCCTGAAGGGCGTGGAGCACCAGGCCGCGCTGGAGGCGGCGGGCGTCGGCGAGGCCGGTGCTCATCGGCGGCCTCGGGGGTCGAGCAGGTTGAGGATCTTGTCGAGCTGGCTGCTCTGGATCGTGCCCATCTTGTTCAGCTCGGCGACCTCGCCGCGCAGCTCGGCCACCTCGGTCTGCAGCTTCGTGACCTGACCTTCGAGCTCGTCGAGGTCCTTGCGAATGGGACCGAGCAGCTCGGCCAGCCGGATGTTGAGCTGGGCGTGGCTGACGTACTGCTCGCGGGTCTCGGCGAGCCGGTCAGCCAGGCCATTCACGGTCTGGCGCTGGCTCTTGATGCTCTCCAGGGCGAGTGCCACGGCCAGGGTGCAGCCCGCGGTGACAACGGTCTGGATGACCAGGGCGCCGATCCAGGCCCAGGTCGGCCCGGGGAGGGTGTTCGGCTCGGCGGCCCAGGCCGACAGCGGTAGCGCCAGGAGGCTGAGCATCGCGAGGGCGAAGAGGAAGCGGGCGATCCGGCCGGCGGCGGTGGTTCCCATCCCTGGAGTCCTGCACTGAGGGGTCACATGCAGCCGTCGCCGGCCGGACCCTCAGTTTCTACGTGAAGGACTCAGGGGGTGATGTAGCGAAGGGCATACAGGCTGCCGGACGCTGGCGCGATCGGCTTGACCAGGCATTTCAACCCTCGGCATATAGGGGCCCATGGGTCCGCCCGTTAGGAGACCACCATGGATCTGGAACAGGAAGAGCGCAACCTGCAGGCCTGGCTGGCCAAGGCCGAGCGTGTGCACCAGGACCAGACCATGCAGCTCCGGGAGACGCTGTGGTGGTGGCACCTCCTTCGCCCAGGGCTTGGCGACCTGCTGATTCCAGGTCCACTGCCAAAGGACTGGAGTCCTCATGGTTCCAGTCTTTGGATGACCATCGCCATCATCATGGCTGGCGTGTCGGCGGTTTGGCCCGAACTGGCCTTGGTCAGGCCAACCACTTTCGCCGACCGACAGGATTTGGTGTTCAACGCGGTGGGCCTGGTGACTGCATTGTTGGCTTTGAACGCAGCGCTGCCTGGCAGCGTCATTCGCCGTCGAATTGCCCACGACCCGACATCGTTGGTGGACACCGTCGCAGTGTTCTTGGCGCCGATCCTTGTCGGCACCGTCGCGTGGACCGTGCTGGGTCTCGGCGGGGTGGCCTGGCCCTGGTCCAGCGTTGACCGCACCTACAAGGCCATCGCCGCTTGGCTTCTCAGCTACGCGCTGGGACTTTCAGCCAACGTGATCCTCTTCTGCATCAAGCAGTACTTCACGGCGTTGGCAAACGACCTACTCGATGTGCGCCGGCAGAAGATCGAAGCCTTCAATCGGGCTGTCGACGAAGCGGACAACGCCGAAGAGTAGCGAATTCAGACCCGCCATCGATCCAGCTGTGCCACGATGGTCTCTGCAAACGACTCAACAGTGTCGGTTGTCTCGATCTTTTTCCGTTGGATCGATTTGTCGCTTCGGACCACCAGCGGCTGCTTGGCGTCGTCCCGTCCTTCTAGGGTCAGCACTCCATTCTTGTCGTTCAAATCAACGTGAGCGATGGGCTTCGCGACAGGGGAGTGTCTTGGGTCGCGGACTGCGTCCTTGTTCAGACGTCCCTTCTTGCTTGACCTTATCGACTGGGAGACCCACTCCGCGTTCATCGCCTCAAGGTCCGCATCCACAGTCCTGTCGCCTGGGCTCTGCGAGTGTCGGAACCGAATGGCAACCTTGGTCAGCGATGCGAACAGGTCGAACATCTCGTCGATCGACATCTCCTGCTCGCGGGGGGTCACCTTCAGGCTGAAGTCGCTCCCCCTGGATGCGTGGTACCGTGCTGCGTTGCGAACGACCGACTGAACGGTGGTCTCGGGCAGCTTGGACCGGTACTGCACGATCAGCGCGTTGCGGCTCGGCACGATCAGCAGCATCGCGTGGTCGACGGCGATGTTGGTGCCGACCTCCTTGTTGACAGACCTGGTGCGGCCCGCCTCGTCTGTGATGTGCTCCAGGCCAGCAGCCTTGGACGACTGGTCAAGGGCTGCGACGTACATCCCCGGATGCCCGGCAACTTCGTCCCAGTCGCTGAACCGGTAGTGGGTGGCGGAGCCAGACTTGAGTTGGATGTCGGGGCACATCCCGAAGACCGCCATGCAGGCCCACTCAAGGTCAGCATCCGGATCCTTGCTGCTGAACTCGATGTCGTAGACGACAACCATCATCTTGCCCATGACTCAGCCCTCCTTTCGCGGGGCGTTCAACAGGGCGAGCGCTGACCGCGCCACGTCGAGGATCTCGACCAGGATCGCCTTGTCGGCAGCCAGGAGGTATGGGCGCGGGCGCGCCTCGATGGCTCCCCGCACCTCTGCCAGCACGGCTGCCATGAGCACGGTCTCGGCGTCGTGGTCAGGGTCGGGCGACAACCAGCGCCCTCCACCCACCGGTGTCCAGATCAGGGGCCAGTTGAAGAACCTGCCTTGCCCGTTGTCACCGACCTCGACGCCTGTCCACGAGCCGTTGGTCGCAACATCGAAGCGAACAACCTTCGCATAGGCGTTGCCGTTGATGTGCGCGCCCTTGGGAAGCGTGATCGCCAAGTAGCTCACCCCGCTGTGCCCTTCTTCGAAGACCGCCTCAACGGTATGCGACTTCAGTCGCCTGGCCACCGCTGCGAGCGCTTCGTGGGCTCCTTGGAGTTGCAGCCGCAGCTGTTCTTTCTCCCACAGCCACCTCCCCCGTGCTGCGCCATCCGCCAGGAACTCGCAGACCAGCAGGTCCGCCCGGCTGGGGTACTCGCCCTGCTCGTCGCCATCCGCCTGATCGATCCCCTCATCCATCCAACACCTCGCCTGCACCCAGCAGTTGTCGGCGTGGCACCTCGCCAGCCGTCAACCAGTGTAGCACAGGCGAAACGCCCTCAGCCTTCGTAGGCCTCCAGGTAGCCGTTGATGACCTGGAGGATCTCCGCGAGGAGCAGCGCCGCCGGCTCGTGCGCATCGGCGGGGTCGAGCCAGGCGCCGAGTCCGACGCCGGGGCTCCACTCCAGGGGCCAGGCGAACTTGTACTCCTTGCCGTCGATGTGGCAGCGCGGCGGTGTCCACTGGTGGCCCAGGGCCGCCGTGAGGAGCAGCTTGGGAAGGCTGGGCTCGCCGGCCATGAACTGGCCCAGCGGGATGGTCAGCACCTGCTGCCCCTTGCCGTAGTCCACGGACGCCTCAGCAAGCACCCCGGCCTTGCCGAGGACCATCGCCACGGTCTCGAACAGGCTCTTGGTGGTGGCAATCCGCAGGGACTCCTGCTCGCGCGACCACACCCAGTGCCCGCTCGCCGCCCACAGCCCCAGCTGCCGCCGCAGAACTTCGTGCGCCCTGACCTTCTCGCTCATCGCGTCACGCACATGCGAACGGCGGACAGCAGCGCCTCCATGAGCGCCCCGTCGGCGGTCATGGTCTTGTCCATCGCCCTCCAGGTGCCGTCAACGCCGCACCACAGCAGCGGCCAGCCGAAGGCGGCCCGCTTCATCGGCGTGCTGTGCTCGTCCAGCAGCTGCACGGTGAAGGCACTTCCTGCCGTCGAGACGGCCAGGAAGACGACGGCCTCGGTGCGCATGGTCTGGGTGTTGGGTGCGCCGAACTGATCGAGCCGAATGCCCAGCCGCACGACGTCGCGGCTGATGTCGTTCTCTAACCAGACGATGACCCCAGCCTTCGCCAGGTTGTCGTGCAAGACCTGCAACAGCTCTTGGGCCCTTGCGGACTGCGCCGCGACATGCCGCGCCGGCCAACGCCAGCGCCCCTCGCCTTCCCGATGGCCCAGCCACTGCCGCAGGGCATCCACGCTGTCCGCTTTCACTTCATCGCTCATGGTCAATCTCCAGGGTGGGGCCTGGACTCTACACCACGGCGGCGCGGGCGTGGAAGGGGTGCCCTTCACTCCGGGGTGGCAGCGCGGAGCTCGACGACCAGGTGGAGCTGGCCGTCGGCGACGGTGCCCGACCAGGCGGTGAGGCCCAGCTCGACCATGGCCTCGGCCAGGACCTCGGCCGCGTCGGCCAGGAGCTGGTGCGCGGGCGGGTCGGTGTCGGTGTCGGTGTCGGTGTCGCAGTCGGTGTCGCCGGTGTCGCCGGTGTCAGCCAGGTCGGGCTCATGGCAGGCGAGGAGGGCGAGCAGAGAGATCAGGTACATGCGTGCTCCTGGGTACACCGCCTGGGTGACGGGGTACACCAGTATAGCAGCCGCATTCCGACTGACACCCTCTGGAGGCAAATCGGCACTGAGTGCCGTTTTGCGTTAGCCAACGAACGCGCCAAGTTATTGTTATTACTTCAACGTGTCCGCGATCGCCTGAAGGTAGCCCTGGACACGATCACGCGTTGATTGCGAAGCGTTCGGCGGCAGCGCTGCGTCAAGCAACTCATGTAGGCTGGCGTTGTGCGGCGCTCGGAATGGCGCACGAAGAAACTCCTCCACCAGATCCAGCCGTGTTCGGATCTCTGCCAGCACAGCTACCACTTCGGCATCTGAGGGCGTGTCTGTAAGTCCCTGCGAACCACCCCCGTAGGGCGCTGTCGGTTGGAATGCGATTAGCGAACCTGTGTCAGGCTCGGGCTCGCCCTCACCGATGTTGACCCCGAAGGTCCGCGCCACGTAGTCGACTACGGAATCACTAGGGCGTCGACGGCCCTTCACTATGTCATTGATATAACTTCGCGAAACGCTGACCTCGCGAGCCAGCTCAGCTTGTGTCACGCGATGGCGCTTGAGAACGGCCATCAATTTTTGCGCTGACGTCATGCTGGACCTTGCCCTACATAGCGCGACACTGCTATACCAGTGTACGCAATCGGCATGGAGCCACGCATGACCCCCCTCGAAATCCGAATCGCCCTCCTCGGCCGAGGCACGACCCAGGTCGACATCGCCAAGAGCCTGGGCGTCACGAAGAGCGCCATCTCCCAGGTAGTGACTGGCCGGCGGCGTTCCCCCCAGATCCGCCGGGCAATCGCCGATTCGCTTGGCAAGACCTACCTCCAGGTCTGGGGAGAAGAGGAGCCCGAAGGGGCCGCCGCGTCCCCGAGCGTCAACCTGTATAGCACCGGTGCCCCATGAGCGGCACCCGGGGCTGGACCATCCCCCTGGGCGCGGGCTGTCGGGCGCGCGTGCGCCTGGCCGACGCGCAGGTCCGCATCGAGGTGCGCGGCCCCAGCGGGTCCATGACCCGCCGCGTCGAGGCCCCCTGGACGGCGACCGCCATCCGGTCGGCTGACGCTGAGGTCCGCCACATCGTCACCGCCGCCATCCGGGCCGGCGCGCCGAGGCCGGCATGAGGCCGGTCTGCGAGCGACACCCCACCATGGTGGGCCTGGAGCGCTGGCATCGGGGACTGAACGGCCAGAGCCCCTGCCTGCTGATGAACACCTTCTGCCTGGCCTGCTGGCGCGCGGAAGACGCCCGTGGCGTCGCCGGGATCCAGCTCGCCAACGGCAACGCCTGGTCGCCCCGCGACCCCTTTCTTGGTCTCGCGTCCCCCCCACCCCTGGAGTCCCCCATGCCCAAGAAGGTCGACCGCATCACCGTCCCCATCGAGGCGCCCCCCCGCGCGCCCACCATCGACCTGCTGGCCGAGGGTGGCGAGGCGCCCCAGCCTCGCAAGTCTCGGCTCTGCAGCAGCTGCGGCAAGTACAAGGTCAAGGCGAAGGACCTGTGCAGCGGCTGCTACGAGCGGCAGCGCCACGAGCGCGCGGCGAAGCAGATGCAGCGCTGGGCCAGCGAGCGGCGGATCGCGGAAGACGCGGCGGCGCCCACCCCCACCGACGAGCACACGGGCATCGACCTCGCCCAGGTGCGGCAGAGCGTGCAGGAAGGTCTGACCGACGCCGCCGTGCGGCAGGCCGCCCTGGCTGCGCTGGAGAGGGTCATCGGGCGCTGGCCGGACGCGGTCCCCATGGCCGGGCGCGCGAAGGTCGAGCTGATCCTGGCGCGGGTCGCCCGTGGCCTGACGCCATGAGGGGCGAGCACCACAAGGCCACCGGCGACGTGATGGCCCTGCTGCTGATCCTGGCCTCGCGGCACGGCTCGATGGCCACGCGCGAGCTCGCCGAGGCCGCCGAGGTCCACCGAGACACGACCCGGCGAATGCTGCGCGAGCTGGCCACGGCCGGCTGGGTGCGGGTGGTGGGCCAGGACGAGGGCGAGGTCTGGAGCCTGGGGCCCGAGCTGCCCCGCCTGGGCCTGGACTGGCAGCGCCGCCTGGTGGAGGCCGCCCGCGCCCTGCACGACGACCACAACCGGCTGATGCAGCCCCTGGAGGAGCGATGAAGGAGCAGCGGACCGACATCGACGAAGCGCTGCACTGGCAGCACATCGGGCACCTGATCTTCTCGGCGCAGCGCCGGTGCACGAAGGGCGTGGCGACGGCACCGTTGGCCCTGGCGCAGCGGGCCATGAAGGTCGTCGACGAGGCGCGCCGGCTGCGGCGAGACCTGGTCGCGCACAGCCCGTCGCCCCGGCGGATCTACTGGCAGGCGCAGCTCTGGGAGCCCGGCCCGCAGGTGGGCGAGCTCGCCACCGTCGTCTTCATCTGCGAGCGGTGGGTCTGCGCCCGGCGCGAGGTGATCGAGGACGGCTGGGTCAACGGCGAGCTCCTGATGATCGTGCCGGAGGGCGAATGAAGCCGCCCCCCATCTACGGCGTAGAGACGCTGGTCGCCGACCTGCTCGGCCTGTGCGTCATCGTCGGCCTGATGGGCCTGGGCCTGCACGCCGCTGGGCTGGTCGACGGCTGGGTGCTGGGGCTGGCGTGCAGCCGATGATCGCCGCCCCCTTCCACCTCGCCACCGGCTGCCTGTGCTGCCGGATGGACCTCGCCACGGACCCAAGCGTCCCCGGCGCCCAGCTCTGCCGCCGCTGCCGCCGCCGCCGCCGCGACATCGCCCGCCGCCAGCGCACCGCGCAGCGCCGCCGCCATCTTCGTTCTGACCCCCACCCCCTCTACTGAGGACCGCACCATGAGCATCGAGATCGTCGACCCCACCGCCCTTGGCCACCAGCTCGAACCCTACAGCGATGGCCGGATCTGGGAAGAGCACGTCGTGCTGGCCGAGATCATCTGTCACACCGAGACCATCATCCACAGCGCCTATGAGATCGGCCGGCGCTTGATCTGGACCAAGGAGGTGGTGGGCCATGGGCGCTTCGGGGACTGGTGTTCCGATCACCTGCCCTTCAGCGAGCGAACCATCCGCGACTACATGCGGGTGGCCGACTTCCTGGCCAAGCACCCGGCCCTGCTCAAGCCGCTGGGGCGGGCGGGCCTGAAGAAGACCCTGCTGCTGACCAGCCTGCCGCAGGAGGTGCTTGAGGAAATGGTGGGCGACGGCCACATGGCCGAGGTCCCCGTCGAGATGCTGGGAGACGTGCCTTACGTCGAGCTGAAGAAGACCGTCGAGCAGTTGAAGAAGGCGCTGGAGAAGCAGACCGAGGTGGCCAACAAGGCCGAGAACAAGGTCGCCGATCTGACCATGGCGCTGGGCCAGCAGACCGCCGAGCGCAGCCAGTTCCAGGAGTTCGCCGCCGGCTTCGTCGCCAAGGACGGGGCCCGGCTCAAGGCCGAGATCGAGCGCCTGGCCTCGCACGCCGGCATCGTGGCCGACCGCTGGCCGGAGCTCACGGGCAGCCAGCGCGCCGATGTCGTCGGCCTGATGGAGGGCCTGCACGCCCAGCTCGAATACGAGCTGCTGCGCTTCCGCACGATGATCGGCGACGAGGTCTACGGGCACCAGCTCGCCGAGGTCCTGCAACACGCCGAGGCGGTCGGTCACGCCGTGCCCGACCACCGGGTCCTCCCCTTCGCCGCCGGCGGCCGGTAGCCCCATGGACCTGCGCGACCAGGTCTACGCCCGCGCGCTCGACGAGCTGCGCGGGGCCTCGCGACCCGCCGAGCGGCGGGCCGTGGTGCAGCGCGCCGCCGCCACCCTGGACGTGGCCGAGGCGACCGTCTACCGGGCGCTGAAGGCGCGGGGCTGGTCCTCGGGACGGCAGCCGCGAAGCGACCGGGGGCAGTCGCGCGTCTCGGACGAGGACCTGATCGCGGTCGCGAAGATCATGGCCAAGGGGCGCAACAAGCGCGGGCAGGCCAACGTGCCGACCAAAGAGGCCGTCGAGATCGCGCAGGGCCAGGGGCTGGCCGAGGGCACCAGCTACAGCCAGGTGGCCCGGCGCCTGCGGCAGCAGGGTCTGTCGATGGCGCACATGCGGGCCCCCGAGCCAGCGATCAGCCGGGTGAGCCAGCACCCGAACCACGTCTGGCTGGTGGACGTGTCGGTGGCCATCCAGTGGTACCTGCGCGACGGCGACGGGAAGATCGGGCAGTACTCCGACGCCGGCGCCCGCTTCTACGAAGGCAAGAGGCAGAACCTGGCCGAGCTGCGCCAGGTGCTCCTGCGGTACCTGGTCGTCGACCACTACAGCGGCGCCTTCTACGTCCGCTACTACTACGCGGCCGGCGAGAACTCGCTGGACGTGGTGGACTTCCTGTACCGGGCGATGGCCGCCAAGTCCTTTGGCTCGGCGTACCCCTTCCGCGGCGTGCCTCGACGCCTGGTCGCGGACCAGGGACCGGCCTTCAAGTCGGGTCTGGTCCAGCACCTCCTGACGGAGCTGCACATCGACCCCGAGCTGCACGAGAAGGGCAACGCCAAGGCCAGCGGCGCGGTCGAGACCCGCCACAATCACTGGCAGCGGACCTTCGAGGGTCGCTTGGCCCTGGCGCCGGCGACCGACCTGGAGGAGCTGAACCGGCAGGCTGAGCGCTGGGCGGCGGTGGCCAACGCCGAGCGCCCCCTGACGCGGCACGGCAAGCCCCCGATGGCCCTGTGGGCGACCATCGCGCCCGAGCGCCTGGTCGAGGCGCCCGATCGGGACACCTTCCTGCAGCTCGCTACCACTGCCCGACGCGAGGGCGTGCTGACCAACAAGCTGCACCTGCGTGCAGACGGGAAGACCTGGGAGATCGCGGGAGCCCACGTGCACCCGCGCCAACGCGTCCAGTACCGGCTCTCGCCCTTCACCGATGCGGGGATCCGGGTCTGGGACGCCGAGGGCCACGAGCTCGCCGCCACGGCGATCACCTTCGACGCGGCCGGCTTCCCAGAGAACGGCCGCCGCCACGTCTGGGACGACGAGGCCGCACCCGGCGCCTCGCACGCCCCGGTCGCCGCCCAGAAGCTGTCGGCCGCCGTCGCGACCGACGCAGAGCAGGTGCGCATCGACACGGTCTTCGACGACCTGGACGAGCGCATCGCACGGCACGCCTTTTTGGGCGGTCAGCAGGGCCGGGCCTGGGAGCCGAAGGAGGGTCAGGCCCTGGTCGAGTCGCCCATGCTCGGGTCCATCGAGGCGCGCGAGCGGGTCGCCGCGATGCTTGGCCGCCCGCTGACCTCGGCCGAGGGTGCCTGGTGGCGTGAGCGGCTGGGCGACGGCTGCAACCAGGCCGAGCTGGACCGGGCCTGGGACGAGTTCACTGGCGCAGAAGCGCCCGCCATTGCCGAGCGGATCGGCAGCTCGAGGGGAGCATGAACACTGCACGCAAGGTGGACGAGGCCGTCTGGCCCGACACGCTGGCCGAGCTGATGGAGGCGCAGGGCTGGAGCAAGAAGGCCCTGGCCCGCGAGATGGGCGTCGAGCCCGTCACGGTCCGCCGCTGGCTCGGCAGCGCCCAGCCCTCGGAGGTCGCCCGAGCCCGGCTGATCCCGTTCTGCGAATCGCGCTGCCCGCCGCTCGCGGCGTTGCTGGCCCTGGGCGAGGTCCACGACCTGGCCCAAGCGCGCGAGGCCAAGGCCCACCGATCCCCCCGCAAGGGCGGCGGCGGCGGCGGCCCAACCAAGCCCACCGATCCCCCCATCCCACCCGAGGAGCCTGTGATGATCACCACCCGCGAGTACCTGACCCCCGACGAGCTGGACCACTTCGGCCTCGACGTCGACCCCTTCGAGGACGAGATGCCCGACGACCTCTACATGCCCAAGGGGCTGGCGGGGATCGAGGCGGCCGTCATCCGCGGAATCCGCGGACGCAAGATCATCGCGATGGTCGGCCCGCCCGGGTCGGGCAAGTCGGCCCTGGTCCGCCGGCTGTGGGCGATCTCGGAGCGCGAGAAGCGGGTCAAGCTGATCGCGCCGGCGCTGATGGACCGGCGGAAGGTCACCCTGACCACGCTGAGCGTGGCGATCCTGCGCGACCTGATCCAGCGCGACACGTCCAACATGCACGCCGAGGGTCGGGCCCAGCTCCTGCGCCAGACCCTGCAGGCCGAACTCGACGCCGGCCAGTACCCGGTCGTCTTCATCGACGAGGCCCACGACCTTCGCGACGACGCATTGATCGCCGTCAAGCGGCTGTGGGACAGCCACGTCCTCTTCCGCCAGCTCGCCGTGATCCTGGTCGGGCAGGCCCCGCTCGCAGGCCGGCTGCGCTCCGATCCGACCCTCGCCGAGCTCGCCGGCCGCACCCAGGTGCTGGAGGTGCCGGCCTGGGGCGAGGACGCCGTCGGGGCGTACCTGGCGTGGCGGCTCGCCCGGATCGGCTGCGCGGACGCCTCCCGGATCTTCACCGCGCCCGCGGTGAAGGCCATCGCTTCCCGGGCGGATCGTCCGCTCTGGATCAACAACGTCGCGGTGCTGGCCATGCGCCAGGCGCGGCTCGTCGGCGACCAGACGGTCGTCCCCACCCACGTCGGGCGCGCCTGAGCGCGAGGAGAAGAAGATGGAAGAGACCACCGAGAAGAAGGTCCTGATCCAGCGGGACATCCGCAAGGTCGAGAGCTGGCAGGACGTCGACCGCGCCATGGGCGTCCTGCGGGGCTGCGACGCCGAGATGAACGGGATCGGCGCCGAGTACGATCAGCAGATCGCCGAGATCCAGGCCGCCAAGGCCAAGGCGCTCAAGCCCCTGGTCGACAAGCGGGCCCGGGTCGAGGGACTGATCACGGAGTTCGCCCCCGGCCGTCGCGCCGAGCTGGGCAAGAAGAAGAGCGTCAAGCTGGTCCACGGGGTGGTGGGCTGGAAGCTCGCCCCCAAGGCCGTCGCCTTCACCCACTCCAAGGAGCGGACGATCCAGCTGGCTGAGGCCCGCGGCCTGGAGTCGCTGCTGCGGCGTGACGTCGACCTGGACAAGGGCGCGGTCAAGAAGCTGACGGCACCCGAGCAGCTCGCCCTGGGCGTGAAGATCACCCAGGACGAGCGCCTCTTCATCGAGCTCGCGGCTGATCCGGCCATCGAGTACCCCGCGGCCGAGCCGGCCGAGGATGGTGAGCGGTGAAGTGGACGCGAGAGGATCTGGGCAAGGCCAAGCTTGACGAGCTGGTCAGCTTCATCGAGGTGGGCAGTGTGACCGCCTTGCGCCTGGACTACGACGGCGGTGTCGTGGTCATCGCAAGGGGTGCGCTGGCCCAAGAAGTGGTGGCCTTCCTGGAAGCGTTCCAGGGCCTCATGCAGGTCACGTCGGAAGGCGTGGATGAACTCCATGCCTAAGCGGACCCTGCAGGCCGAGGCGGTCACCCGAAGCCCGACGTCGGCCCAGGTCCTCGACGAGCTCGAGGACTGGATCAAGGGCCTGATGCCCATGGTCCACGGGGCCGACCGGGCCCTGGTCAACTTCTACCTGCTGAAGGACCGGGTGCAGCGCGGTGAGCGCGCGGCCGAGGTCCTGCAGCGCAGTCAGATCGCCCTTCAGCACAGCCAGGCCGAGGCCGAGGCGCTGCTGAAGATCTGGAAGTGAGGGGAGCATGCAAGCGAAGAGGGTGCGTACGCCAGCACAGAACCGGGTGATCTGGGGCCTGGTCACCCAGCTCGCCCAGGCCACCAGCGGCACCAAGATTGAGGCCGAAGAAGCGGTGCGGGCCATCTGCCGCGAGGTCGCCGGGCATGACCACACCTCACGCCTGACCGAGGGCCAAGCCGACGTGGTGATCAGCCGACTGCGCGCCCGGCTGCCGCAGGGCCAGGGTCGGCCGGCAGCCCCCTCGGCGCCGGTGGGCAAGAGCCGGCAGGACGCGCCGATCACCCCCCGGCAGCAGGAGGTGATCGGCGCCCTGTACCGACAGGTCGGCTGGGACGACCGGGGGCGACAGATCGCCTTCGCCCGCCGCCAGCTGAAGCTGCCCTGGCCCCAGACGCAGCTGCACGCCGACGCCATCATCGAGCCGCTGAAGGCGATTGCGCTGCGTCACACCGACCCGGCTGACGCCTGGCGACGGGCGGTGGCCCTGCGCGAGAGCCCGCACCTGGACGCCTGGCAGCGGCAGTTCATCCCCGACCTGATCGCGCAGTTCGTGGTCGCCGACGCGGCCCGAGACCTGAAGAAGGTCCTGAGCCCGCACAAGCTGCTCAAGCTCATCGAGGCCGAGGTCGCGGTGATGGTGGGGGAGCGGGACTGATGGTCTACCTGCTGCCCCAGGAGCTGGTGAAGGCGTGGGCGCTCAACGAGCGGACCATCAACTACCACTGCGCCATGGGGTCGCTGAAGGTGCTCCGGATCCCCGGGCGACGGTCGGCGCGGATCGTCGCCCGGGGCCTGACCTGGGACGCCGAGGAGATCCCGCCTGGGATCTTCGGGCCTCCCGAGCTGGGGGAGATCCTGCGGATGTCCAGGGCCAGGGTGCAGCGGGCGCTCATCGAGGGCGTGCTGCCCGGTCGCAAGATGTACGACGGCCGCTGGGCGACCAGCGCGACCGTGCTGCGCGCCTGGTGTGAGCAGCACACCGAGGGCGAGCACAGCCCGGCGCTGTTGAAGCGTCGACGGATCTACTTCGAGGCCGACCTGGGCAACCTCGCCCAGGCCCAGATCGTGGAGTCCATCGAGGGGGAAGAGCCATGACACCGATGCACCGCTGGGTGGGGGGCAAGCGCCGCCTCGCCTACACGATCCGTGCGCTGATGCCGCCCTGCCGGGGCAAGCACATCGAGCCATTCCTGGGCGGGGGTGCGGTCCTCTGGCAGCGGCTGGCGGCGGGCGAGGCCACCGTCGCGCTGGCGGGCGACGTGAACCCCCACCTGATCAACCTCTGGGACCAGCTTGCGCTTCGCCCGGTGGAGTTGCACCAAGCGCTCAGCGCGCTGCCCCGGGGCATGTCGGAGTATCGCCGCAACCAGCGACGGCTCAACGAGCTGCCCGCCCACGGCCCCGAGTCCGCGGCGCTGACCCTCTGGCTGCTGGCGGCGGGCTTCAATGGCCTGTGGAGGGTCAACCGAGCCGGCCAGCACAACGTGCCACCTGGGGACCAGGCGGTGGTCCGACTGCCGGGTGAGCAGGAGCTGTTGGCCCGCTCTCGACTGCTCGGCCGAGCCTACTTCGCCTGCTGCGACTTCGAAGACCTGCTGGAGCGGGCGGTGCCCGGCGACCAGGTCTACGCAGACCCGCCCTACCTGCCGGGCGAGGGCGCGTCGACGTTCACCTCGTACAGCGCTGGAGGCTTCGGCTTCGAGCAGCACGAACGCCTCGTGAAGGCCCTCGCCGAGCTCGCCCAGCGCGGGGTCCTCTGCGTCGCTAGCGGGCGGTGGACGGCTGAGGCCATGGACCTCTACCGCTCGACCGGGGCGCGGGTCTACACCGCCGCCCAGCTGCACTGCGTGGGCGCGTCGGGCGACAGCCGCGGACAGGTCGGCGAGATCCTGGCGGTGTGGCGGTGAGCAGCGGGCGGCGACTGCCGCTGGCCGAGGCGCTGGCCCTGGCCGAGGACCTGCGTGACCTGCTCGCGACGAGCTGCGTCCGGCTGGAGATCGCCGGCAGCGTCCGCCGCCAGCTGGAGACCATCGGGGACCTGGAGCTCGTCGCCGTGCCGAAGATGCGGCCGGGGCCACAGGCCGGTCTCTTTGGCGGGCAGGTCCAGCCCCGGTCAGCACTGTGGGATCGGATCGAGCTGCGGATGGGGCGGCCAGACAGTGGTCTCCTGCGCCACCCACACATCGTCACAGCCACGGGGGCGGCGCGGGCGGCCCCCTGGGGCGAGCGCTACCGCAAGCTGCTGTGGCGCTACTTCCCCGTGGACCTCTTCACGACGGACGAGGACGCCTGGGGCGCCCAGCTCCTCATCCGCACCGGCCCCGCCGAGTACTCCCAGGCATGGGTGACCGCGCTGCGCAAGGCGGGGCTGGAGATGAGGGGCGGCTGGGTCCGGTCGCTGGACACCGACGCGATCGTGCCAGTGCCGGACGAGGAGACGGCCCACGCCCTGGTGGGGTGGCCGATGGTCCTGCCCGAGGGTCGCGAGGCCTGGCGCGGCACGAAGAGCTGGAGCGACAACCCCTCACTGAGCGGGAGGTGACATGAAGCGCATCCAGATCTGGCTAGCGGTCGACACGGACGGCAGCGTCATCACCTCGGTCTTCGCGACCAGCCCTTCGCGCCAGCCTCCCCGCCAGCTCCGCGCCCTGGCGGAGGCGGACGTGCGGCAGACCTTCGAGGACGACGACGACATCGAGGAGCAGGTGGCCCGGACCATGGCGGACATGCGCCCGGTCCTGGTGACCGTGGAGGCAGAGACCGAGGAGGATCTCGCCCGTGGTCTGGTCGCCGGGCACCCCGAGCTGTTCGCGCCAGGTCACCATCACGTCGAGGCGGCCCGGCGGCTCATCCGCAAGCTGCGGGATGATGGGCGATGAAGGCGATCACCCTCTGGCCCGAGTGGTCCTGGGCGTTCTCGCGCCTGGACAAGATGGTCGAGAACCGCGGGTGGATGCACGGGCTACCGCCGGGCGAGCTGCTGGCCATCCACGCCGGTGCCTACATCGGGGGACGCAAGGGCCTGGTCGCCCGGGACGAGGGCATGGCCGCCCTGGTGTCCCAGGCCCGGTTGGCCAGGTGGCAGATCTCCGGGCCCACATGGAAGCTGGGCTCGACCACCCGGATCATCCAGAAGCCCGGCCGCGAGGACGTGTGGATCGGCGGGCCTGCGATCCGGACCTCAGCCATCGTCGCCGTCGGCAGAGTCGCCCAGGGTCCGCCCGCTGGCGCTGAGCTGGGCTGGGCTGTGCCCGGCTGTCGGCACTGGTGGTTCGACCAGGTGTGGCGACTGCCAACCCCCGTGCGTTGCACAGGCCACCAAGGCCTGTGGCCGGTGGCGGGCGAGCTCGCCGAACAGGTCAACGCTCAGCTCGATCGGGTTGCCGGCTAGCCGCCAAACCCTGCGCGGATTTTGGCCGATCTGCGCGCTGGCCGTTGCCAGTCGGTTGCCATAGTTGCCGCGCCCGATCCGCAGATCAGCGGTTTTCGCGCACCACCCCCCCGGGTATTCACGCTCGGGTTCATTGGGGGGTCGTCCGCAGGCCGATCGGGGGGGGAGGGGGCCGGCGAGGCCCCAACCCCACC
>ERZ761602.968-NODE-968-length-56153-cov-5.660469_pt1 | contig 56153 bp, 40 predicted proteins | sample MGYA00512165_ERZ761602 | MGnify/ENA primary metagenome ERZ761602 (study PRJEB28899, sample SAMN02445085) | bioreactor sludge metagenome | biome: EBPR sludge; isolation source: Thorneside wastewater treatment plant | place: Australia: Brisbane, Thorneside Wastewater... | reverse complement strand
GCTCGTGCCGACCTACGGCGTCATCGTCTACCAGGAGCAGGTCATGCAGATCGCGCAGCTGCTCGCGGGCTACACGCTCGGCGGCGCAGACCTGCTCCGCCGCGCGATGGGCAAGAAGAAGCCCGAGGAGATGGCGAAGCAGAAGGCCACCTTCGTCGAGGGCGCGCGGGGGCAGGGCGTGAGCGACGAGGACTCGGAGCGCATCTTCGGGCTGCTCGAGTACTTCGCCGGCTACGGCTTCAACAAGTCGCACTCGGCGGCCTACGCGCGCATCACCTACCAGACCGCCTACCTCAAGGCGCATTTCCCCGTGGAGTTCCTCTGCGCGCTGATGACGGCCGATCGCGACAAGATCGAGAAGGTCGTGCGCACGATCGCCGAAGGGCGCGCCTGGGGGGTGGAGACGCTGCCTCCCGAGGTGAACCAGTCGAAGATCGACTTCACGGTGGTGTACGCGGAGCCGGACGCCGCGCTCGCGCGCAAGAAGGCCGGTGGCAGGCGCCGAGGCGGTCAGCGCACGGTCGACCCGTACAGGCCCAAGATCCGCTTCGGGCTCGGCGCCATCCGCGGTGTGGGTGAGAGCGCGCTCGAGGCCATGCTCGAGGTCCGCGCCGAGGGCGGGCCCTTCAAGGATCTCTTCGACTTCGCGCAGCGCGTCGACGCGCGGCGCGTGAACCGAGGCGTGCTCGAGGCCCTCGTCGCTTCGGGCGCCTTCGACGCGACGCTCGCCGAGCGAGGCGTGTCGCGCGCCCAGGCTTTCGCGGGGATCGAGCGCGCGCTCGAGCGCGCGCGCAGCGCGAGCAAGGACCGCGAGCGTGGGCAGACGAGCCTCTTCGGGCTCTTCGCGCAGGTCGACGAAAAGAACGACACGAGCGGGGACGACTACGCCGAGTGCGAGCCCTGGGATCTGCGCGAGACGCTCGCGCGCGAGAAGGAGGCGCTCGGCTTCTACGTGTCGGGGCACCCGCTCGAGCGCTACGGCATCGAGCTGTCGCGCTTCGAGGCCACACCGACCTCGTTGCTCTCCGGGCTCGAGCCCTGGGCGCGCGTGCGCGTCGTCGGGGTGATCGAAGGCTACCGCGTGCGGATCTTCAAGGGAGGAGGCGGCAAGGTCGCGTTCTTCACGCTCGAGGACACCTCGGGGCGCATCGAGGTGAAGGTCCGCGAGAAGCAGATCGACACCTACGAGCAGGTGCTGACCTCGAAGGAGCCCGTGCTCGTCGCGGGCAAGCTGAGCTTCCCCCAGGTCGAGGAGGGCGAGGAGGCCGACGCGGGGCCGCGCGAGCCGACGCTCCTGCTCGACGAGGTCGTTCCGCTCGTGGATGCCATCCGCGCCGAGACGAGGGGCGTGCACCTGAAGCTCAGCTCACAGCGTCACCGCGCCGAGCAGATGCGGGAGCTGCGCACGGTGCTCGAGGAGTCGTCGGGCAGCTGCCCGGTGCAGCTCACCGTGGAGCTCGAGGGAGGGGCAGAGGCTGTGCTTGCGCTGCGCGAGCTCCGGGTCGAGCCGAGCGACGCGCTGCTCTCGCGGCTCGAGAAGCTCCTGGGCCCGAGGGTGGTCGAGCTGCGCTGAGTGGCTCGAGCCCGGGCCCAGCGCCGTTCGGTGACTCGGGGCTTGCGCTCAGCGCTTCGGGACGAGCTCGGCGAGGCGCGCTTCGACCTCGACACGATCGTCCTGGTGTTTGAGCAGCACGCCGAGCGTCTCGCGCACGAGCTCCTCGTCGAGGTGCTTCTTGCCGAGCACGAGCAGCGAACGCGCCCAGTCGATGCTCTCGCCGATGCTGGGTGCCTTGCGCAGATCGAGCCGCCGGAGGCCACCGACGAACTCGACGAGCCTCGCGGCGAGCTCGGTGTCGACGCCCGGGACCCTGCGCCTGAGGATCGCGATCTCGCGCTCGGGAGGAGGGAAGTCGACGAAGGCGTGCAGGCATCGCCTCCTCAGCGCGTCGGTCATCTCACGGGTGCCGTTCGTGGTGAGCACGACGAGCGGCGTGTGCTTGGCCACGACGGTGCCGAGCTCGGGGATCGAGACCTGCATGTCCGAGAGCAGCTCGAGCAAGAACGCCTCGAACTCGGGGTCGGAGCGGTCGACCTCGTCGATGAGCAAGACGACCGGCTCCTCGCTCTCGAGCGCCGCGAGCAGCGGCCTCGGCAGCAGGAAGCGCCGGTCGAAGAACCGGGCGCCGCTCTCGACGGCCACCTCGAAGGCGCGATCGACGGAGGCGTTCGCCGGCGGAGCGCCCTGCGCCCGCGCCTGCTCGGTCACCGCGTCGCGCAAGAGCTGGGTGGTGAGCATCTGGCGCGCGTAGTCCCACTCGTAGAGCGCGCGGGCCTCGTCGAGCCCCTCGTAGCACTGCAGCCGAATCAGAGGCCGGCCGAGCCCGGCGGCGGCGCTCTTGGCGATGTCCGTCTTGCCGACCCCGGGTGGGCCCTCGACCAGCAAGGGGCGGCCGAGCGCGAGCGCGAGGTGGAGCGCGGTGAGGACCCTCGGGTCGGCGAGGTGGCCCGTGCGCTCGAGGGCGCGCGAGAGCGCTTCGATGGCGTCTCCGGCAGACTGGCTCGCGACTTGGTCGTTCATCGCCGGCTCCACGCTAGCACCCGCGCGGCCAGAGCGGCGGCTCCGGGCGGGTGCTCGAGCTCGATGGCCACGGTGGGCGGAGGAGCGGCGCCTCGATTCATTTCTACGTTTCCTCTCGGGAGAGGTACAACTGGAGCCGCATGGCCGAAGTCCGCAGCGATCTCGTGCGCGTCGATGAGACGGGCACGGCCCACCCGGTGGGCCGGGTCGCCAGCCAGTGGATGCGTGGCAGGCAGGGCACCTTCCGCCTGATGCCCGGGCCGCGCCACCTCTTGTTCATGCGCCACGTCGGTGAGGACGGCGTGCGCGAACCCCACGACGGCGCGATCTGCCGCTTGGCCGGGGAGGTCACGGCGCCCGGCGCGCTCTGCGACATCGTCGCGCTGATCGGTCAAGCGGGCTGGAAGGGCGAGCTCATCGTCACGAGCACGCAGGCCTCACGGCACCTCTACTTCGAGGGCGGTCAGGTCATCAGCGCCACGTCGAACGCCGAAGGTGAGCGGCTCGGCGAGGTGCTCTACCGCTACGGCGTGCTGAGCCGCGAGCAGGTCGAGCGAGCGGCCGCGGCGGTGACGAGCGAGCTGCGCTTCGGAGAGGCCGCCGTGCAGCTCGGCTTCGTGCCGCGCGACAAGCTCTTCGCGCTCATGGGCAAGCAGACCGAGGAGGTCGCCTACGCGGTGCTGCTCGTGGGCGAGGGCATGTTCTACTTCCTCGACGACTACGAGGAGAGCCGCCTCGTCGCGAGGTTCAACCTCTCGGTGAACTCGATCCTCATGGAAGGCGTGCGGCGCATGGACGAGTCGCGCTACTTTCGCGAACGGATCCCCAGCGAGCTGCACGTGCCGGCGCGGGTGCCCGGCAAAGCGCCGCCTTCCGACGAGCACCTGCGCGCGATCTACGACGCCATCGACGATCACCGGAGCGTGGCCGACCTCTGCCGTGTCGTGGGGCAGGGCGAGTTCGAGGTCACGCACGCGATCTTCCAGCTCGTGCAGGGCGGGACGGTGCTCGTGCAGCCGCCGCGTCCCACGGGGCCTGCGGCCATCGTCGCGCTCTTCAACCAGGCGATCTCCTTGCTGTTGTCACACCTCGACGGCATCGCGAAGGGGGCCGAGGTGAGGGAGCAGCTCGCGAGCTTCGCCACGGGCGCCGGCGTCTACGACGCGCTCTTCATGGGCGCTGGACCATCGCCGGACGGCACGCTCGACCCGGATCGGATCGTCGACAACATCACGATGATGGTCGGGCCCGGGCCCCAGGGAGAGGCGATGCTCTCGCAGTGGCTCTACGAGTACGCGAGCTTCGGCCTCTTCCTCGCCGAGCCGATGCTCCGCTCCGGGGATCCGACGGTCGGTGTCGCACGCAAGGTCTCGGAGTTCCTCGCGCCGCTCGCGCCCAAGTAGAGGTGAGGCGTGCGACCGCCCGGCTCCGCTCGGTGCGGTGACTTCGTGCGTTTGGCCGTTTGCTCGTTTGCCCCTCGAGACCAGTGCGGCTAAGCGTCGAGCGCCCATGGCTCGGCCCCTCTGGCTCCTCGCTGCCGTCTCGCTCGCGCTCGCGCCGCTCGGCGGTTGCGGCATCCAGATGTCGGGCGCTTCACCGAAGTCGCTCACCTACACGGAAGATGCCCGCAAGGCCTACGAGGAGGCCATGGTCAGCTTCCGCGACAAGGACTGGGAGGGGGCCAAGGCGCTCTTCGCGGAGGTGAAGAAGCGCTTCCCACAGAGCCGCTACGCGCGCCTCGCCGAGCTCAGGCTCGCGGACGTCGACTTCGCGCTCGGGCGCTTCCCCGAGTCGATCGGCGCGTACCGCAGCTTCGTGACGACCTACCGCACCGACCGTGAGGTCGAGTACGCGCGCTACCGCCTCGCGAAGGCCCTCTACTTCGACATCAGCGACACCGTGCTCCAACCGCCCGCGGAGGAGCGGGATCAAGCGACGACCGCCGACGCGCAGCGTGAGCTGCGCGCCTTCCTGCGGGCCTTCCCGCGCAGCCGCTACAAGAAGGACGTCGAGTTCATGCTCGAGGTCGTGACCGGCCGCTTGGCGCGCCACGAGCTCTACGTCGCCCGGTACTACATCCGTCGAGACAACTTCGACGCGGCGCTCGCGCGCATCGAATACGCGCTCACGAAGCAACCGAACTCCGGCCTCGACCCCGAGGCGCTCGTCATGAAGGGCGAGACGCTCATGCGCATGAACCGCCGCATCGAGGCGAAGTCCGTCTTCGAGGCGGTCATCCGCGACTGGGGTGGCCCCTTCGCCGTGCGCGCCAAGGCCTACCTCGAGGAGCTCGGCTCACCATCGCAGCCGCCTCCGATCATCCGTCGCCCGGCCGACCCGGGCCCGCCCGCGCCGGCGGCATCCGTGCCCACTCCCGAGGCTGCGCCGCCGGGTGGAGGGGCCTCACCCCGGAAGCCGCCTCCTGCGCAGGATCCGACGGGGCTCTGAGCCATGCCGCCGAGGGAAGCGAGCGGGGGCCGAGGTCGACGGGACGACGCCTCCGCGGGGGCCGAGGTCGCGGAGGAGGTCGCGGAGCACTCCGGGAGCGGCGTGCGCTTCCAGCTCCTGCTCGACCACGCTCGATCGACCCGTGAGCGAGCGGTCTACCGCGGGGTCGTGAGCACGGTGGGGGAGGAGCTCGCGATCGAGGTCGTCGTCACCGCGGCGGCGACGGAGGCCGAGCTGCTCGTGCACAGCGAATCCCCGACGAGCGGCGCGCTCGTGGCGAAGGCAGCCGCGCTCGTGCGCGCAGCGGCGCGCGGCCCCCTGCTCGAAGGCCTCCCGCCTCCGCGCCGCATCCATCGTTGGCGCGCTCGAGACTGAACGCCGCAGGGCGGCTGGGTCGACGAGCGCACCACTCGCCAGCGCACCACCCGCCAGCGCACCACGGGGCGGGGCGCGCCGGCGGTGGGCTGCTCACTTCTTCGGCGTCACGCGCACGCCGCCGCCAGTCGTCCAGCCGGCCTCCGGGCCGCGGGCCAGCCAGGTGAGCTCGAGCTTCTGCTTGCCCACGGTGGCGGCGACGCCGTCGGCCCACTTCGCCGGGGCGGGCAGCTCGAGGCTCGTCGCTCCCTTGGTCGAGCTCAGCGAGGCCGCGTCGGCCTGGAAGCAGGCGATGCCCTCGGCCGCGAGCGCGCTCGCGGCCTGGCTCGGGACGAGCGGAGCGACGAGCGCGCGTAGCCCGCTGCGTGAGAGTGGGTGGTCGGCCAGCCAGCGCACGGCGTCGAGGCTCGAGAGCACGCAAGCGTAGCCGTCGCCCTGGGCCTTGCGATCCGGGGTGTAGGGCGTCGCCACGAGCTCGAGCGTGAGCGCCCCGTTGATGGGCTCGCGCGCGGCCGTGGAGGGCTTCTTGGCGCTCGGAGAGTCGCCTCCCTTCTTGTCGCGCAATACGAGCACGTCGTCCGTCGGGAGCGCGCGCGGCACGGTGACCCGGACGGGACGCTTGAAGCTGCGAGGATCGCCCACGCTGCCCGTCGCGACCGCGTAGGCGAGCGTCTCGGCGCTCGCGACGACGAAGCGGGGCCGACCCTCGATACGCGGCTCCGGATCGCTGGTGCGCAACGAAAGCCCGCTCGAAGGGGGAGGGTAGACGTCGCTCGTCACCACGCGCGCGTCGGGCTCGACGATGCGGGCTCCGGTCGCGACCAGGTCGACCAAGGCGCCGGACTGAGCGAGCACCTCGAGCACCTGCCGCGACGGGGGCGAGACGAGCAGGTCGAGCCGAGGCGGCACACGCTTCGACTTGAGCAACATCGCCGCCGCGAGCACGTCGCGCAGCGTGGTGCCCGAGTCGCCTCCGAGCATGACCTGCGAGACGGGCTTGCCGGCGAGATCGCGCACGGGCCGGACGACGCCCTGCTCGTCCATGAGCAGCGGATCGACCGTCGCGAGATCGATGCCGAGCACCTCCTCGCAGGGGGCGCCCGGGTCGGGCACGATCGCGCGGTGGGCCTTGGAGCGGCGTTGGTCGCGCAAGAAGACCTCGGTCTTCTCGTCGCTGATGAACATCGCTGCGGCGGCGCCCACCTGCGGCGCGATGCCGGAGAGCACCGCGCGCTCGGGCACCGACAGCAGCCTCGCGCTCGACCCCGCGAACTCGAGCACGACCGGCGCGCGGTGCTCGCGTTCGATGCGCTCGACGATCTCCTGCAGCCCGCGACGCAACAGCTCGAGGGCGACGTCGCGCGCGCAGACGAAGGGACGCACGCGACCCGAGAGGTGGATCTGCACGCTGCGCGGCGGCCGGAGCCACACGCTGCCGGTCGCGAGCGCTTGGCCCAGCATCGCCGGCGAAGCGACGAGCGCGAGCATGCCGACGCCGCCGACGGTGCAGAGCCGAGGGTCGTCGGTGAGCGCGAGGCGCGCGGGCGCGGCGAAGCGCTCGAGGTGCACCGGCCCAGGGAAGCCGATGCCCGCGCGCGCGACGAGGATGTTGAGCGAGGGCGCGTCGGGGGGCGTGGCCGCGGGCCCCCGATCCTCGACGTCGCGCAGGCTTCGTGCGTCGGTGACACAGACGCCGTCGTAGGCGACCGGCACCTCGATGGAGGTCTTCTTCATCCCCATCGACAGGGCCTCGGCGATCGCTCGGCCGGGCGCACGCGAGAGGATGACCTGGTCGACCTTGACCTGGACCAGATCTCCGCGGAGCTGCGGATCCGCGGCTCGGCCAGCGAGTACTTTCTGAGGCATCGTGCGGGGCGGATCCCCGGCTCGTGCGCGCATGGGCTTTGTTCGTCCTTCGGTCTCGCTCGGCGCGAGGTCCCCGACTCCGGCTACTGCTCGGCGGGCCCCGCATCCTGGGGAAGCGCTCCAGGCCGGTCGGCTGCCACGCCAGCGTGGCACCACCCGTCGCACGAAGCGCTAGGACGTTAGCTTCCCGGCGACGACGGGGTCAAGGCGCTCGTCGGGCGGGGGGCTAGGGGCGGGCATCGTGCAGTTCGGGGCCGGATGCAAGCGGGAAGCGGAGAGCGTCGCCTGTGCTCAGATCCTGGCGCGCTCGTGGTGCGCTCTTGGCGCGCTCGGACCTCCGCGTGGCGGGCCAGCGCCCACGCTGCGGCTCGATGGAACTTTACCGCGCGGTGGGTAGCTCGTTAGAGTGGTCCCGACTTCGAACGAGTCCGGAGGATCATGTTCCAGACCCTTCTCAAAGGTGTGGTCGACGGCGTCGACGGTGGGCTCGCGACGCTCGTCATGGACTTCGAGGGCATCGCGGTCGACGCTTACGCGCGACCGAATCCGCCGGTGGAGTTCGACATCCAGACGATCGGCGCAGAGTTCAGCGTGGTCGTGAAGTCGATCCAGCGCGCGACCGAGATGCTCGAAGCAGGCGAGCCGGCGGAGGTGATGATCCAGGCCTCGAAGGTCACGACCATCATCCGCGTGGTCAACGAGACCTACTTCGTCGCCTTCGCGCTGTTGCCCGACTCGAACGTGGGCAAGGCGCGCTTCCTGCTTCGCACGTCGATCCCGACCCTGCTCAAGGAGCTCTCCTGAAGCGCGCCCCGCGCCCCGCGCCCAGCCGCGGGGACTCGGTGCGACAGGAACAGGCCCGCGGCGCGATCGCGCGGGCGGCCGGGACGGCGCGCCGGACTGCGCGCGCCGGTCTCAGGCCGGCGAGCGTGCTCGTCTTGTCGGGGCCGAACCTCGACAAGCTCGGTCGCAGGCAGGTGGAGATCTACGGCACGACCACGCTCGAGGCCATCCACGCTCGGCTCGCGGTCGTGGCGGCCACGCGCGGCGCGCGGCTCGAGGCGCGGCAGTCGGCGCACGAGGGCGCGCTCGTCGACTGGATCGGCGCGGCGCGCGACGAGGGCTTCGACGGCCTCTTGATCAACGCGGGCGCCTATACGCACACGTCGATCGCTCTGCTCGATGCGCTGCTCGCCTGCGGGCTGCCCGCGGTCGAGGTCCACCTCAGCAACCCCGAGGCGCGCGAGGCGTTCCGACACGTCTCGCGGATCGCCTCGGCCTGTGTCGGCAAGGTGTGCGGCTTCGGTGCGCGCTCCTACGAGCTGGCGTTGCTCGGTCTGCTCGAGCACCTCGCGCCACGACCGACCGCGCGCGGGCGCGCCCGCCTCGACGCCGCACGCTGAGGTGCGGTGTCGGCACCGAGCGTGGGGTCCAGCCACCGCGAGCTTCGTTCCCATGCCGCACCGCGTAGCGCTGCGAACGTGGTTACGCAGCGTTTGCGCGATTGAGAACGCACCGGGTCTTTGCTAGCAGAGGCACTCCTCCAGGAGGCGTGATCCCACCGTGGATATCGATCTGACCCAGCTCAAGGGCATCTTCTCGGCGATGGCCGAGGCCGGCGTGAACGAGTTCGAGTTCGAAGACGAGCGCGTGCGCGTACGCATCGGGCGAGGCGTGGCCGCGGCGGGCCAGCCCGCGCCCGTCTACGTCTCGACCGTCGGCCCGGCGCCGGCGATGCCCAGCGACATGCCTCCGCCGAGCATGCCTCGGCCGGAGGCTGCGTCCGCCTCGGCGCCGCCCGCCGAGGTCGACGAGGGCAAGGTGGTCTACGTCACCTCGCCCTTCGTCGGCACCTTCTACCGCTCACCTTCGCCCGACGCGCCAGCCTTCATCGAGGTCGGCTCGCGCGTGCGGGAGGGGCAGTCTCTCTGCATCGTCGAGGCGATGAAGCTGATGAACGAGATCGAGGCCGACCAAGCCGGCTTGGTCGTCGACGTGCTCGTCGAGAACGGCAAGCCGGTCGAGTTCGGTCAGAAGCTCTTCAAGCTCAAGCTCGGCTGAGCGCGCGCCAGGTCTTCGGGAAATCGGGGCACGACGTGTTCAAGAAGGTCCTCATCGCAAACCGTGGCGAGATCGCCATGCGCATCATCCGCGCCTGTCGCGCGCTCGGCGTTCGCACGGTGGCCGTGCACTCGACGGCCGACGCCGAGGCGCTGCACGTGCGCTTCGCCGACGAGGCCGTGTGCATCGGCCCACCCGAGCCCTCGAAGAGCTACCTGCACGTGCCGGCGATCATCAGCGCCGCCGAGGTGACGAACGCCGACGCCATCCACCCCGGCTACGGCTTCCTCTCCGAGAACGCGGCCTTCGCCGAGCTCTGTCGCAAGTGCCGTCTCACGTGGATCGGCCCGAGCCCCGAGGCGATGCGTCAGTGGGGCGACAAGGTCACCTCGCGCACCAACGCGAAGAAGTACGGGCTCCCGCTGCTGCCCGGCACGGGCGTGCTCCACAGCGCCGAAGACGCCGTGCGGGAAGCCGAGGCGATCGGCTTCCCGGTCATCCTCAAGGCCTCCGGCGGCGGTGGTGGTCGAGGCATGCGCATCGTGCGCGCGAAGGAAGACGTCCCCCGCGCCTACGAGGCGGCCCGCAACGAGGCCGAGAGCGGCTTCAAGAACCCCGACGTCTACCTCGAGAAGTACGTCGAGGAGCCGCGACACATCGAGTTCCAGGTCCTCGCCGACCACCACGGAGGGATCTGGACCCTCGGCGAGCGCGAGTGCTCGCTGCAGCGCAGACACCAGAAGGTGGTCGAGGAGGCGCCGAGCCCCGCGCTCGGCAACGAGCAGCGCAGCCGCATCGGGGAGCTCATCCGCAAGGCCATCGGCTCCACCGCCTACACCTCGCTCGGCACGCTCGAGTTCCTCATGGACGAGAAGGGCGACCTCTACTTCATGGAGATGAACACGCGCGTGCAGGTCGAGCACCCGGTCACGGAGATGACGACCGGCGTGGACCTCGTGGAGCAGCAGATCCGCGCCGCCGCCGGAGAGAAGCTCAGCCTGCCCGATACGCGCCCGTGGAGCTTCCGAGGGCACGCCATCGAGTGCCGCATCAACGCAGAAGATCCGCGCAGCTTCGCGCCCTGGCCTGGGCTCATCTCCGCTTATCACCCGCCGGGTGGTGGTGGGGTGCGCGTCGACTCGGGCGTCTACGGAGGCTTCCGCGTGCCGTCGCACTACGACGCGCTGCTCGCGAAGGTGATCGTACAGGCGCCCACGCGCGCCGAGGCGATCGTGAAGATGCAGGTGGCCCTCGACGAGTTCATCATCGACGGTATTCGCACCAACATTCCGCTGCATCAGGCGCTCCTGCGCGAGCCCGAGGTCCTCGAGGGGCGCATGTCGACGCGCACCATCGAGCGCGTCGTCGCGCGTGGCTTTTGAGCGCTGGGCGGAGCTGGGTTCCGAGCGCTGAGCGGCCCCGGCTTGCGAGCGCTCCTGGGCGCGTGATTCGTCGCGGGTGATCGACCTGCGGCGCAGGCTCGAGCGAGCGCATCCCGCGCTTCGTGGCGCAGCGCGCGTCGTGCTAAGGAAGCCGCCGACGCGGGCCCAGTGGGCCGCGCGGAACCACGGAAACGCAGCACATGTCGCTCTCCTCCATCGGTCCCGACACCACCCACACCGCCGTCTCCGCGGAGGCCAAGCAGCCGCTCCGCGACATGTCCGCCTGGGTGGACGCCACCACGGATCCATCCGAGCTCGCGCTCGGCGTACCGGGTTTCGGCTACGCGGATCTCTACGATCCGGCGAAGCTCGCGGAGCTACACCAGCTGTTCGACGCGCGCTTCCGCGACCGTGACCCCGAGGCATGGGCGAGCTTCGACGCCTACCGCCAGTCCAAGGGCGAGGGCATGAGCCCCCAGGCCGTGAGCGACGCGCTGCTCGCCGCCGCCCCGCACGTCTCGCACTTCGTGGCGGAGATCTTCGGCGTGTCCGGAGAGATCGGGAGGATCTCGAGCGAAGTCGCGAGGCGCGAGCCGCTCTGGGCCTTCAAGAAGGACTTCGTGAAGAAGCGCCTCTTCAAGGCGGGCGCGGGCGACGCCTTCCGCGCCCTCGTCGGCGCCTCGGGCGAGGCCTCGGAGATCGCGGCGCGCGCGGCGAAGCTCTCGCTGGTCGCCGCGGGCATGGATGCCGCGCCGAGCGACGAGGAGCTCGCGACCGCAGAAGCGACGAGGCGCCTCGTCGAGCTCGACGACGTCGCACGCAAGGCCGCCAAGGCCGGCGGCGCACAGTGGACGCCCGAGCTGCACGCGCTCGCGGCGCGGGTCCGGGCTGGGCTCGCGAGCGACGCGGCGGTGGCCGGCGCGCTCGGCGACACGCTCGCCGTGGCGGGTGATGCGGCCAGCGACGCGGAGGACGCGGCGGTCGCCTCGATCGCGCTCGACGCCCTCGAGGCCCACCTCGCCGCGCGGCGCGCCGATCACCACGATCCGGCGCACCGCTGGCCCTCGCTGCGCGCGCCGAAGAGCGTGGAGCCGATGCAGCTCGTGAAGCTGCGCCGCCCCGACCCGGCCATGCCCGAGCTCTTCGTCGGCCCGGCAGACGAGCGCCGCGCGCGCGACGGCTTCGCGCTCACCGATCGTCGAGCCGGCGCCCGCGAGGTCGAGGCGGAGGTCGACTACTGCCTGCTCTGTCACGACCGCGACAAGGACTCCTGCTCCAAGGGCCTGCGCGAGCCGAAGACCGGCGCGATCAAGAAGAACGGCCTCGGCGTGAAGCTCGACGGCTGCCCGCTCGGCGAGAAGATCAGCGAGATGCACTCGATGCGAGGGCAGGGCGACGTGCTCGCAGCGCTCTCGCTGGTCTGCATCGACAACCCGATGCTGCCCGGAACGGGTCATCGCATCTGCAACGATTGCATGAAGGCCTGCGTCTTCCAGAAGCAGGAGCCGGTCAACATCCCCCAGGTCGAGACGAGCGTGCTGACCGACGTGCTCGCGCTGCCCTTCGGCCTGGAGATCTACGGCTTCCTCACGCGCTGGAACCCGCTCAACGTCGCGCGGCCCCACGACCAGCCCTACAACGGCAAGAACGTGCTCGTCGTGGGCCTCGGGCCCGCGGGCTACACGCTCAGCCACCACCTCGCGGGCGAGGGCTTCGGCGTCGTCGCGATCGACGGCCTGAAGATCGAGCCCTTGCCGGTGGAGCTCACCGGCGACGAGACACGCCCGCCGCGGCCGGTGCGCGACTTCCAGAAGCTCTACCAAGAGCTCGACGAGCGCATCCTGCTCGGCTTCGGTGGTGTGAGCGAGTACGGCATCACCGTTCGTTGGGACAAGAACTTCCTCACGGTGCTCTACGTCACGCTCGCGCGCCGGAGGAACTTCAAGGCCATCGGCGGCGTGCGCTTCGGCGGCGCGGTCGAGCTCGACGACGCCTGGCAGCTCGGCTTCGATCACGTCGCGATCGCGGCGGGCGCCGGGCGGCCGACGCTCATCAACATCAAGAACAACCTCGCGCGTGGCATCCGCAAGGCGAGCGACTTCCTCATGGCCTTGCAGCTCACGGGCGCCTACAAGCGCACGGCGCTCGCCAACCTCCAGGTGCGCCTGCCTGCCGTGGTCATCGGCGGTGGACTGACCGCGATCGACACGGCGACCGAGCTCATCGCCTACTACCCGATCCAGGTGGAGAAGACGGCCGAGCTCGTGGCGGAGCTCGTCAGCACCCACGGCGACAGGGCCATCGTCGATCTCTTCGACGACGAGGAGCGCGCCTTCGTGGCCGAGCAGCTCGGTCACGCCGCGCTGGTGCGCGAGGAGCGCCGGAAGGCAGCCGACGAAGGGCGCGAGCCCGACTTCCAGCCGCTCATCGAACTCTGGGGTGGCGTGTCGATCGCCTACCGCAAGCGCCTCGTCGACTCGCCCGCGTACCGGTTGAACCACGAGGAGGTGGAGAAGAGCCTCGAGGAGGGCGTGCGCTACCTCGAGAACCTCTCACCGGTCGAGGCGGTGCTCGACGAGCGCGAGGCCGTGAAGGCGATGCGCTTCGTGCGGCAGGTCCAGGGCGAAGACGGCAAGTGGAGGGACGGGGAGGAGACCGTCGAGCTGCCGGCCCGCACCGTGTGCGTGGCCGCGGGTACCCAGCCCAACGTCACCTACGAGCGGGAGCATCCGGGCAGCTTCGCATTCGACAAGTGGGGGCAGTACTTCCAGGCGCACGAGGCCTTCGTCGAGGACGACGGCAAGCTCGTCGTGCGCCCCGTCGACGATCCCAAGAAGGGCTACTTCACGAGCTACGACGACGGCGTGCACGCGGTGAGCTTCTACGGCGACAACCACCCCTACTACGCGGGCAGCGTCGTGAAGGCGATGGCCAGCGCGAAGGACGCCTACCCCTCCGTGCGCGCGCTCTTCCGCCTCGAGCTCGCGAAGCTCGACCACGGGCCCGCGGCGCAGGCCGAGCGTGACGAGGCGCGCCGCAGGGTGTTCGAGCGCGTGGAAGAGGAGCTCACGGCGGTGGTGCACGAGGTCAACCGCCTCACGCCCACGATCGTCGAGGTGATCGTCAAGGCGCCGCTCGCTGCGCGCAAGTTCCAGCCCGGGCAGTTCTACCGGCTGCAGAACTTCGAGGTGAACGCGCCCTTCGTCGAGGGCAAGCGCCTCGCGACCGAGGGGCTCGCGCTCACCGGCGCGTGGGTCGACAAGGAGAAGGGCCTGCTCTCGACGATCGCGCTCGAGATGGGCGTCTCGAGCCGGCTGCTCGCCACGCTGCGCGTGGGTGAGAAGGTGATCATGATGGGGCCGACGGGGGCGCCGACCGAGATCCCCTCCGGTGAGACGGTCCTGCTCGCGGGTGGCGGGCTCGGCAACGCCGTGCTCTTCAGCATCGCTCGCGCGCTGCGCGCGAAGGGCGACCGCGTCGTCTACTTCGCTGGATACAAGAAGGGCGAGGACCTCTTCAAGCAGGAGGAGATCGAGATCGCGACCGACCAGGTGATCTGGTGCACCGACTCGGGCGTCGAGATCACGCCGACGCGCCCACACGATCGTCACTTCCGCGGCAACATCGTCCAGGCGATGGTCGCCTACGGGAAGCGCGAGATCGGCGGAGAGATCCTGAAGCTCTCCGAGGTGAACCGCATCATCGCGATCGGCTCCGACCGCATGATGAACGCCGTGCGCGACGCCAGGCACGGCGTGCTCGCGCCACTGCTCGATCCGAAGCACCTCGGCATCGCGAGCATCAACTCGCCGATGCAGTGCATGATGAAGGAGGTCTGCGCGCAGTGCCTCCAGCGCCACGTCGATCCGAAGACCGGCAAGGAGCACTTCGTCTTCACCTGCTACAACCAGGACCAGGAGATCGACGCGGTCGACTTCGACAACCTGCGCGCCAGGCTGCGCGCGAACAGCGTGCAGGAGAAGGCGACCAACGCGAAGCTCGACCTCTTGTTCGCGCGGCACCCGGAGCTGCGCAGGGTCTGAGCCCGTCGCGGACGCTCGCCCACGAAGGCCCGCGCCCGACCCGCGCGGGCCTTCGCGCGTCCGACCGTCGGGAGGGCCGCGCTCGCCGCGCTCAGCTCTCGCGCGGCAAGAGCGGCGTGATGCCTGCGCGGAAGCGCGGGCTCCAGGGGCAGGGGCGCTGGGTCTCGGCATCGAGCCGCACGAGCCGCGTGGAGCCCTCGGCGTAGACCTCGTCGCCGTGCACGCTCTTGGCGACGGCGTCGATCACGAAGCTCGTGCGGCCGAGCTTGCTCGGGCAGAGCTCGATCAGGATCTCACCTTCGCCGCGGAAGGGGACGAGGTAGCGGATCGAGTGCTCGGCGATGACGTGCCACTTGTCGGGGTTCTGGCTCGTGTCGTCCTGCCAGTGGAAGCCGAGCGCGTTGAAGAGCTCGCCGCGCGCGCGCTCGATGAAGAGCAGATAGCGCACGTTGTGCAGGATGTTCAGCGCGTCGAGATCGTCGAAGTAGACGCGCTGAGCGGAGCGGAAGGGGGCACGCAGAGTCGTCACGCGCCCCTCATGGCCTGCCCGGAGCGGGCCGGCAAGCGCGCGAACGCTCGAGCCCTCAGGAGCCAGCAGAGGGGGTACGCGCCTTCCGGCCGATCTGTTCCGCGCGGTACGCGCTCGGGCAGAGCTCGCTGACGCCACAGGCGGCGCAGGCCGGCCGCTGCGCGGCGCAGACGCGCCGACCGTGGAAGATGAGCGTATGCGAGAGGGCGTCCCAGTCGGCGCGAGGAAAGAGCTTGCAGAGCTCGGGCTCGATCTTCTCGGGCGTCGTCTGCTCGGTGAAGCCCAGGCGTTGAGAGAGCCGCGCCACGTGCGTGTCGACGACGACACCCTCGGGGGCACCGAAGGCCACGCCGAGCACGACGTTCGCCGTCTTGCGACCGACACCTGGCAAGGCCGTGAGCGACTCGAGGTCGCTCGGGACCTTTCCGCCGTGCCGCTCCACGAGCCGTCGAGCCAGGCCGACGATGTTCTTGCCCTTCTGGTTGTACATGCCGAGCCCCCCGCGGCGCAGCAGCTCCGCCACCTCCTCCGGTTCGGCGGCGGAGAGCGCGGGTGCGTCGGGGTAGGCGGCGAAGAGCGCAGGGGTCACGCGGTTGACGAGCTTGTCGGTCGTCTGTGCGCTCAGCACCGTCGCGACCAGGAGCTCGAAGGCGTCGCGATGGTCGAGCTCGCAGTGCGCGTCCGGGTGGAGCTCCCGCAGGCGCGCGAAGACGCGCGCTGCGGCCTCACGGCGCGCCGCAGCGCTCCGTGGACGTGCAGCCCGCGGCGTGCTGGGCGCGGTCGCCGTACCGCGCTTCGGAGCGCGCGCGCCGGCGCGAGGCTGGGACGCGCTCGCCATGACCGAGCTCAGGTCGCGGGGCTGCTCTCGGGCGCAGCTGCCGCCGGCTGGGGTCGCAGCCTGGCTTCGTGCTCGTCGAGCAGCTTCTCCACGCTCGCGAGCGAGTTCTCGACGGCCTCTTGGACCATCTGCAGGACGACGTTCGCCACGCCCTTGAGGGCGTCGTAGTAGCGCTGCCGCTCGGTCGAGTGGATGATCGCCTCGGGGTAGCCCGCGCGCAGCAAGAGCAGGTTCATGAAGAGGCGCGAGACCTTGCCGCTGTCGTTCTGGAAGGGGAAGACGCGCAAGAGATCGTAATGCGCGCGCGCGGCGATGCGCAGGCCATTGCGGGTCTTCTTCGTCTCCGGCTCGTTGAGCCAGTCGACGACCTTGCGCACGCCGACGGCGATCTTGTCGGGCGGCGCGTACTCGTGGAAGTAGAGCCGGTGCTGCGGGATGTCTCGACGGAACTTCACCGTCTTCAGGTCTCCCTCGGCCGGGTGCAGGATGAGGAAGATCTTCTTGATCACGTCCATCGTGATCGGCTGACGCGACTTGGACGCGTAATCGCGCACGTAGTCGATCGCCTCCTTGTGGCGACGGATCTCGTCGACCGCAGGCTGGAGACTCGAGTCGACGATGACCGGCTCGGCCGACAGCCCGGCGCGCAGCTCCTCGAGCGTGTACACGACGCCCTCGAGCGCGCTGTCGTGGTAGATCCACGACATGTCGAGGCTCTCCTCGTACTTCTTTCGAAGCTCCTCGCTGCCGGGCGCCGCGAGGCGCTTCTGCACCGCCTCGTAGCGCTGCTCCAGGGTGAGCGGCTCCTCGAACTTGCGCATCGGCAAGGGGAGGGGCGGAGAGGCCGCCGCTGGCCGCTCGGAGGCTCGTCGGACGAGCGTGACCCCCCCGCCAGGGCGGCTCGGGCCCGCGCTCGAGGGGCGGCTCTGCGCAGGCACGAGCGTGATCGTGTCGGCGCCACGGTTCGTCGCGGGCGCGGCGGCGCGAGCGCGGGGCGCAGCGACGGGGCTCGCTCCGGGTTTGCTCGGGCCTGCTTTGCTGGAGGACGACGGCGCGATCACCAGCTTGGAAGACTCGGCCCGCGCCTCGCTCCGGTGTGCAGGGGCGGCGTCTGGGCGTGAGGCGGAGCGGCTCGCCGGGGCCGCCTTCTTCGCGCTCGCGTTCTTGGCGCTGGCCGAGCCCGAGGCGGGGCTCGGCGCCTGGGCGCTGGACTTCGCCGCGACGGCGGTTTTGCCGAGCTGCTGCTTGGCGGCGCCCGGCTTCGACGCCTGCCCCTTCGCGGGGGCCTTCTTCGCGTCGGCTGCCTTCTTCACGTCGGCCGAGTTGCTGGCGCCCTTGGCGGGCGTGTTCTTGCCCGAGGCGCTCTTCGCAGCCGGCTTCTTCGCGGCGGGCTTCTTGGCAGAGTCGCCTCTGGGAGAGCTCTTCGCGGCCTCTCGAGCCGGCTTGCGCGCAGGCTTCGCGGCCTTCGCTACCGACTTCTTCGCGCTCTTGCCCTTGGTTGCCTGCTTGGTTCGCTTCGCCGCCATCGTGACCGTCGTCGATGTGACGGGCTCGCTCCACCGCTCGGGTGGAGCCGCCCAGAACAGGCCCCGCTGAAAACGAGCCGGAACCGAGTGGGGGCGCCCGCGGTTCCCGCTCGGACGGCCCCGCTGGGTGACGAGGGCGCACGAGGTGGAGCAGCGATACCCCGCTGCCCGAGCCGCCTCTGCGAAGGTCGCCTCCGAGCAGCCCCGGGCGTCGGTCATCGGCTCCGACTTCGCCGCCCACGCCCGGTACGGCGGCCGACTCTAGTGCGCCGGCCCCGTCACGTCAAAGCTAAAGGTGGGGCGTCGCCGCTCAGGCGTCGATGTTCACGCCCAACTTGCGCCGGATCGAGAAGAACTCCTCGCTGGTCGCGAAGAGGATGAGCTCCTTGATCCGCTCTCGGTGGACGATCGCGGCGCTCGCTTCGTCGCTCGCGCGGATCATCTCGATCGCGATCTCGAGGTCGTTCGCCAGGAGCAGGGCGGCACGGTCGGCCGTGAGGTCGACGCCACCCACCCAGCGCTTGAGGTCGATGGCCCCGGCACCCAGCAGCTTGGTGACCACGCTGGTGAGCACGTCGCGCTGGTGGCCCACGATGGTGCTCTCGAGCAGCGCGAGGTTCTCCCCGACGGCGCCCTCCAGCTCCGGGGTGATCGGGAAGGCGGGCACGATGAGCTTGATCGCGGCGAAGAGCCACGCGCGCAGGGCGGTGCCCGTCGCCACGAGGTGACGGATGTACAGGCCAGGTCGGTAGTAGGTGAGGTGCCGCGCGGCGATGAAAGCCGCCGGTTGGCCCGGCAGCTCGTGCGTGAGCGCCGCCGCGCCGAGCACGATGCCGGGCTGGTGGGCGTGGAGGAACGACAGCCCGCCAGGGTCCTGCGGGTTCTGGAAGCACAGCGGCGGGTCCATGCCGAGCACACCGGCCGCGTAGAAGATGGTCTGCGACATCGGGTAGGGATGGCGCGCGAGATCGAGCGCGTAGCCCGGCTGATAGCCGAGCGCTTCGAGTGGCTGGGCGTTGCGCTTGAGCACGGCCGGCTCGATGAGCGCGAAGATCGCCGTGACGAGCGGGTCGGCCCCTTCGTGCGTGAGCTTCTCCCAGTCCTCGTTGCCGAGGCGGGCCTGCGCCGCCGCGGCCATCTCCGGGCGCATGCGCCGGTAGAAGCGCTCCTCGTCCGGCTCGGCGAGGTTCATCACGCTGAGCGCCTGGCAGAGGCACCAGGCGGCGTCTGCGCGCTTCGACTCGGTGTAGAGCTTGCGGAGCAGGCGGTAGGGCTCGGGCCTGCCCGGGTTCTTGCGCAGGATCGGCCGCTGCGCGGCGACCGCCTTGTCGAGGTACTGCGCCGGGTCGCTGGCGTAGAGCGTCGCCAAGAGCTCGTTCCTGGCGGCGTCCTCGGCGTCGAGGGTCTGGGCCGCCTCGAAGGCGTCGATGGCCTCGCTCGTCCAGCCCAACTTGTCGCGGTAGAGGTAGCCGAGCTTGTCGAAGGTGCTCAGCATCTTGTCGCGATCGCCGGTGTCGGTGGCTTGATCGAGCTGCAGCTTGAGCAGACGCTCCACACCCTCGTGATCGCCGAGCTGGTCGCGCACGTCGATCGCCTCGGAGAGGGCCTTGTCGAGGCTCGGATCGAGCTCGAGCACCTCGTCGTAGTAGGCGGCCGCCTTCGCGGAGTCGCCCATCTGACGCCCGGCGACGATCGCCGCCGTGTGCATGTACTTCGCCTTCTGCTTCGCGTCGCCGACCATGCTCGCGAGCTTGAGGACCACCTCGACGAGGCGAGACCAGTCCTTCTCCTCGCTGTAGAGCTGCATCAGCTTGGTGAGCACGCGCCGGTCGTCGGGGCGCTCGTCGAGCGCAGCCACGTAGCTCTTGCTGGCGCGCGTGCGGTCGTTCAGCTTCTGGAAGCAGATATCGCCGATCTCGAGCAGCAGGTTCGTGCGGGCCTCGCCGCTCAAGGCGTCGAGCCTGCGCGTCTTGATGCGGACCAGCTCCTCGAAGTCGCCCTTGGCCTCCTGGACGCGGCAGAGCACGTCGATCGCCGCGGACGACTCGGGGTCGAGGTCGGCCGCTTCGCTGAGGGGAGCGATCGCGCCGTCGAGATCACCGAGGCGGTGCCGCGCGTCGCCGAGCCCGAGCAGGGCGTCGGCGCGCTGCCGCGGTGAGAGCCTGTCGCCGAAGCCGTCGAGCAGCTTCTCGAAGAGCTCGAGCGCGCGCTTGGCGTCGGCTGCGTCGAGCAGCACGCGGGCCGCGCTCGCGAGCGCATCGGGGCTGTCCGGTGCGAGACGCATGAGCGTGTCGACGGTGCCGAGCGCCTTGTCGGTGGAGCCCGAGCGCGAGAGCGCCTCGATGTACTGCACGACCACGCGCACCGCGTCGGCCTGCGGCAGGGCGTCGGCACGACCCGCGACCATCTCGTAGTGCTTCGCGGCCTCGAGGAATCGGCCCGCGTCGTAGGCGAGATCGCCGCTCACCATGAGCCCGACGAGCGAGGTCGGATCGAGGTCGACGGCCTTCGTCGCGGCCTCGGTGGCGCGGGCCTTGTCCTTGACCTTGTCGCGGTAGAGCAGCGCGAGCTCGCCGTACAGGCGGGCCTTGGCGAGGTTGCCTTCGGTGGACTCGATCTCGCGCGTCACGAGCTCGGCCGCGCTCGCGGCGTCGCCTCGCGCGAGGTAGGCCTTTCGCAGGGCCTGCGCTGCGGCCGAGTTCGACGGGTGGGCCTCGAGCGCGAGTTTGTAGCGCTCGATGGCGCCGTCCTTGTCGCCCCGCTCCTCGAGGATGCGGGCGGCGCGGATCCAGTGATCGCTCTTCTGCTCGGGTTTGTCGCTCTTCTCGGCGAGAGACTCCACGGCGGCCAGCGCGGCCATCGCGTCGCCGGACTGCACGCGCACGTTGGCGAGCGACTCGAGGGCGCTGCCGTGGTTGGGGTCGATCTCGAGCACGCGCTCGTAGGCGCGCTGGGCTCGCTGCGGCGAGCCGACGTGCTCGACGAGCACGCGGCCGAGCGCGAGCAGGATGTCGACGCGCTGCGCGTCGGCGCTCACGATCTTGAGCTGGCGCTCGTAGAGCGAAGCGACGTCTTCCCAGCGGTCGAGCGAGCGGTAGTGACGCACGAGCGAGGTGAGCGCGCCCTCGTGAGAAGGATCGATCTCGAGGATGCGCTCGAGCGCGCGCGAGGCCTTCTCGTGATCGAGGAACTCCTCGTCGTGGATGCCCGCCATGCGCTCGAGCAGGGTGATCTTCTGCCGGGGCGTCGCGGCGATCGTGAGCTGCTTCTCGAGGTTGTCGAGCAGCTCACCGTAGCGACCCATGCGGTTGAGGATGCGGTCGAGTCCTCGCAGCGCCGTGAGGCTGTGGGCGTCGTGGTCGAGCACCGCCTCGTAGCGGCGGAAGGCCTCGGGCAGGTTGTCGAGGCGGTCTTCGTAGAGCTCGGCGATCTTGCAGAGCGCCTCGACCCTGGCCTCGCCGCGTAGCGCGTCGGCGCGTCGCTCGAGGATGCGCGCGTAGCCCTCGTCGTCCTTGATCTGCTGGTAGATGCGCGCGAGCGCCTCGACCGCGGCGTCGTTGCTCGGGTCCTCGGCGAAGATCTGCTCGTAGAGATCACGGGCGCGGCCCGGGTCGCTGAGCTTGGTCTCGAGCAGGTCGGCCGCCTCGGCGCGGTACGAGCGCGCGCGGTCGGGCGTGGCCGCGCGGTCGGCCCTGCGCAAGAGCACCTGACCGAGCTCTTGCCACTGCTGGGCGCGACGGTAGACCGCCGCCATGCCGGCGAGCGCGCCGTCGTTCGCGGCGTCGAGCTGGAGCACGGCCTGGAAGCAGGGCAGGCCCAGGTCGGGGCGCGCGACCTTCTCGGAGTACCAGCGCCCGAGGCGCAGGTAGAGGGTCACCTTGACCTCGGTCGGCATGCGCGGGTGGGTCGTGGCTTCGCTGCAGATCTGGAGCGCTTCGGTCCAGAGCTTCATGTCGGTGCCGGCGGCGCGCTCGAGGTCCTGCGCGTAGTCGTCGTTCTGGACGTCCTGCGCGAGGGCCTGCGCGTAGGCGAACACGCCCTGCTCGCGATCGTCGAGCTCCCGCACGTAGAGGTGGCCGATCTGGTTGAGCGCACGGGCTCGCTCCGAGTGGCTCTCGCTCTTCTCGCTGCGGGCGAGCAGCATCTCGATGAGCTCCTCGTGTTTGCCGAGCTCGCGACGCACGTCTTCGAGCGCCGTCTGGGCGATCTCGTCGTCCGGGTCGAGCTCGGAGAGCGTGACGTAGACGGCCTCGGCGCCCTCCTTGTCCTTCGCGCTCTCGTGCAGACGGGCGGCGCGGAAGAGCAGGCTCTTCTTCGCCTCGAGCGGCTTGTCGCGCCCCTCTCCCTCCGGCACTTCGAGCTGATCGGCGGCCATCGAGAAGGCCTCCGCCACGCGCTTGGGGTCGGCGCCTTGCTCGATCGCCGTCTCGAGCGCGAGCGCCGCCTCGTGGCTCGTCGGATCGGCGACGAGCGCGTCGATCCTCGAGTCGATCTCCGAGTCGCTGATCTTGGCCTGGGCCGAGGGTTTGCCGATCCCCTCGAGCAGCTCGATGATCTGCGCAGCCGACTTCGGGCGGCTCGCGGCGCTCTTGTCGAGCAGGCGGGCCACGAGCTCGTCGAGCTCCTTCACCACCCAGCCTCGCGGGGCGAGCTCGCTCGGCGGCGGCGGCGGCTGGCCCGTGAGCGCAGAGCCGAGCTGGAGGGTGCTCGCGCCCTGGAAAGGCGCTTTGCCCGAGAGCAGCTCGTAGGCGAGCGCGCCGAAGGCCCAGAGATCGCCCGAGGGATCGGCGGGGCGACCTTGGAGCTGGTCGGGGCCTAGGCCGCGGAGCGTCGCGGGCGTCGCGAGCGCGAAGGCCCAGGACCCCAGCTTGTCGCTTCCTTGGTCGACGAGGATCGCCCGAGGGGTGCCGCTCGGGCCGCGGCCGACGAGCACGTTCTCGAGCTTCACCGCGCCGTGGGGCAGGTCCTCGCCGCGCGGCTTCACCGCGCCGTGGGCGAGCTTGGCCTCGTGAAGCGCCGAGAGCGCCCCGAGCACGCCGCGCAAGAGCGCGCGCGCCTCGTTCAGGTGCAGGGGACCGGTGCGGCTGATGCGGGCCGAGAGGGGCTGGGCGTCGACGTGGGCGTAGGACGACCAGAGCGTCGCGCCCTCGAGCCCGGCCTCGACCCCAGCCGGCAGCCCCTCGTTGCTCACGCGCGCACCGAGCCGAGCCTGCGCGAGGAAGCGCTGCACGGCGGCCGCGTCGCTCGCGAGCCCTGCGCGGTAGACCTTGAGCACCCGCTCCTGGCCGTCGCGCTTCGCGAGGTAGGTGGTCGCGCGCGGGCCGTCGCCGAGCTTGCGCACGATGGTGAAGGGTCCGAAGCTGGCCCCCGGCTTCAGCTCGTCGCTGGTGACGCCGGACGGGCTCCTGGCGAGCTCGCGAAGCTTCGCGTCGACCTCGTCGCGCGCTGCGACCAGCGCGTCGAGCAGCGCGGGCAGCGCATGGATCTCCGCGCAACGCTCGACGAGCGCGCGCGCGAACGAGGCCTTCGACGCCGTCCCACCGACCGACTCGGGCGGCAGCCCGAGCACCTCGCCGGACAGAGCCATGAGCTCGTCCAAGGAGAACAGACGCTCCAGCTCCCCGCGCACGATCTCGATCGACATGTTCCTCCTCGACGACGCTGCCCCGCTGCCCGGACTCGACAGGTTGGCTCGACCATCGAGCCGCCACGGGGGCGCCGGATGCTAGGCAAAAGGCTCCGGCGGGTGAAGGAGAAACGCGCACACGCGGCTCCTTCGATCGGCTCGGGCCCTGACGCGCCGCGCCTCGAACACTTGCCCAACTGCGCAGCGACGTGCGAAGTCAGCCACCGGTCCTCCGATGCAGCGCCTTGCGATCTTCGTCGAGCGTGTCCTGCCGATCGCCGTGCTGGTGCTCGCGCTCGTCGGCGCTCCGCTCATGATCTTCGCGCCCGAGGGGCTGCCTCGACTGCGTGGGCTCGAGCTCGAGCTCGAGCAGGTGGGGGCCGAGAACCGGCAGCTCCAGCGGGAGATCGACGAGCTGCGGGGTCACGTCGAGCGGCTCCGCGACGACCCGGCCGCGGTGGAGCGCATGGCTCGCGAGGACCTCGGCCTGCTGAGGCAGAGCGAGGTGGTCTTCCAGTTCGCGGGAAAGCGCCGCTGACCGAGGCGCGCTGCGCACCGACCCCGCGCCTCTGGTATGGTGCACCGCGTGACGGTGGAGCTCGCGCGACGTCTCTTGTCCACCGGGGCCGTGCAGGCCCGCGACGTCGAGGCAGCGCTCTACCTCTCGGTCGCGCGTGGCGTGTCGGTGGCCCGCGCGCTGGTCGACGGCGGCGCGCTCAGCGAGCGGGCGCTCGACGAGGAGCTCTCGCGAGGTGGCGGCGTGGCCGCGCGACAGGTCGCTGCTTCGGCGAAGATCGCCGCGAGGCTGCCGCGGGGCATGTGTCGCATGCTCGCGGCGGTGCCGACCCGCGTCGACCCAGCGACCGGCGTGGTGGAGGTCGCCACGGTGGACGCGCTCGACGCGCACGTCGCCGCCGAGTTCGGCTTCCAGCTCGGCCAGCCGGTGCGCCTCGTGCGCGTCACGATCGCGGCGGTCGAGGAGGCGATCCGGCGGCTCGAGCTCGGCCAGGACGCGGGGGCAGGCACACGACCCAGGCGGAAGACCCCAGCGTTCCCTCACGGAGCGCCCGACTCGGTGCCGCCGCCACCACCGGTGCCATCGCCGGAGGAGGTGCCGATCCCCTTGGTCCGCCGGACGAGCATCGCGCCCCCGCCGGACTCGGACGACGTGCCGCTCCTGCTCAGCGTAGCGCGCTCCACGGAGAACCGGCCGTCCGGAGGCGGCGCGATCGCGAGCGGCTCGCCATCGAACCGAGGCGTCGGCGAGTCGGGTCCAGAGCCGCTTCGGGAGCCTCGCCCCCACGCGCTCGAGGCCGCCGTGGGCACGCCACCTGGGCCGCCCGTGCTCGATGCGAGCGGCCAGGCCCGCGTCGCGAACGGCGCGAGCCAGCGGCCGTCGCTGCTCGTCGAGCCCTCGCCCGCAGCGCCCGCGGTGTCGTTCCCCTCGAGCCCGCCGCCAGCGATGCCCGCCGTGAGCGCGCCGTCGGGCGGCGCGGGCGCCTCCGCCGCACGGCCCGGGTGGACCGCGCAGGCTGCGTCGGGGGCGTCGCCGCCGCCGGACATCCCGGCGCCGACGCCGTCGAGGCCCACCCTCGCGCTCGACCCGAGCGAGCTCACCCCGCTGCCCGAAGACCGCGGCCCGGCGCTGCCGGTGCCTGGGGCGACCGGCGCGAGCTTCGCGAGCCTCGCGGAGATCCTCGGTGCGCTCGACCGAGCGGTCGACCGCGACGCCATCATCGAGCTCGCGCTCACCGCGATGCTGCGGGTCGCCGAGCGAGCCGCCGTCTTCGTCGTGCGACGCGAGCACTTCCACGGCTGGGTGTGCAACCCGGCGTTCGGAGCCGAGGAGCAGCTGCGGGAGGTCGCGGTGCCGCAGCGTGTGCCGAGCGTGCTCGCGACCGCGGTCGCCGCGGGTTACTACCTCGGCCCGATCCCGGGCACGAGCGCGCACGGCAGCCTCATCGGTGTGATGGGGCACGCGAGCCGGGAGGTGTCGGTGGTCGTGGCGCGCGTCGCCGGTCGACCAGCGCTCCTGCTCCTGGCCGACGAGCTGGACGACACGCTGCTCGGCACCCGCGCGATGGGCGAGGTTGCCGGGCACGTCGGTGCGGCGCTCGAGCGGGTGTTGCTCCGCAAGGCCTGAGGGCTCGGTGTCCGTCCGGAGAAGCCGATCCGAGGGGTTCGGCTTCTTGCGACTCGTCGGTCGTCAGAAATCGAGAAGTGCGGAGAGTTCGGCGAAGAACGCTCCGTCGTCGGCTGTCGCGCGCAGCGCTCGGGCCCCAGCCCCAAGCGCTGTTCGGCATTTCTGGTCACGTCTTCGGCCTCGGTTCCGCGCGCTTCCGAGGCCGACGGCGCTCTGCTATGGCGGGGCCTCCCCGTGAAGCGCACTCCACTCGCCCTCGTCGCCTCGCTCGCCCTGCTCTCGATCACGACGCCGCTCGCGCTGGGCTGTGGCGGCAGCGGAGAAGGCGCACCGCTCGCCACGAGCGCTCCCTCGGTCGCGCTCTCGGGCGTGCCGACGGCGAGCGCGTCGGCGACGGCCCAGGCCTCGTCCGTGGCGTCGGCCGCCGCGCCGCCGCCGGAGGCTCCGCTCCCCGAGGTCGAGGTGAAGAACATCGGCATGCACATCGGCGGTGGCCCCAACGACGCGCCGACCAAGGCGCCGATCAAGCGCAGCGTGGAGCCGCACTTCGACGCGTTCCGCCGCTGCTACGCGGTGATCCAGCCGCCCGACACGGGCGACGTGAGCGTGGACCTGCGCATCGAGCGCGAGGGCGGCCGAGCGGCGCTCACCAAGTACAAGAGCGCGCTGAAGGGCGAGGGCTTCGAGGCTTGCGTGCGCGAGGTCTTCGGCGCGATCGACTTCGAGAAGCCGAAGACGGGCGCCACCGTCGTGAGCTACTCGCTGCGCTTCACACCCAAGAAGCGCTAGCGAGCGCGCGGCTCAGAACGCGAGATCCGTCGCGATCTGCGCGTTGCGCTTGACGTTGCTCTTGTCCTCGCGCGAGGGCGCGCTCGCCGGCTTCGGCGCGCCGGCGACCGGGCTCGCGGCAGGCGGCGGCTCCGCGAAGCCACTCGCCGCGCGCGACAGCTCGGCCTCTTGCATGGCGAAGCTGTCGTCGACGTCGCGCGCGCGGCCGGCGGGGGCGCGCCCCTTGGCCCGCGACTGGCTCTCCACGAGCGACTGCTTGGCTTGCTCGAGCTTCTTCTTGGCTTCGCCGGACTTGCCGACCGAAAAGAGCGTATTCGCCTCCTTGAGCGCGCTCGCCGTCCGGCTCCGCTGCAGCCGGTCGAGCACCAGCGCGTCGGTGTCGCTCGACGCCTCGCCGCTCGGCACACGCAGCAAGGCGAGCTCGCCGCCCACCTTCGTCGGCCGATCGCTCACGAGATCGCGGTAGGCGACGTCGACCCTGGCGATGCCCTGGGCTCCCGGTGCGCGCGCCGGAAGGCGCAGCTCGACGAGCACGGTCTTCGTCTCGCCCTTGCCGATGGCACCGAGCGGCACCGTGAGCCGCGAGCCACTCCGCTGGAAGCCGCGGTCGAAGACCTGGACGAGCTCCACCTCGGGCGAGAGCTCGATCTCCGCCACGGCGCTCGCCGCCACGCTCTGCGTGAGCGCCGCGGCCTCGGCCTCGAAGACGCGGCTGAGCGCGGCGTCGTTCTCGACGAAGTAGTGTCGCCCGTTGGAGGCGAGGGCGAGCGCGCTCAGCGCCTTCTCGTCGTAGTCGACGTCGACGCCGATCGTGGTGATGCTCACCGCCTGGGTCTGCGCGCGCGCGGCGATCGAACGGAACCCCGGCAGGTCCGTGACGCCATGGTTGGCCTGGCCGTCGGAGAGCACGATCATGCGCTGCAGGGCGTCGGCCTGACCGGACGGCGAAGCCTGGCGCAGCTCCGAGAGGCCGGCCTCGATGCCGCAGGACATGCAGGTGTCGCCACCGAGCTGGATCCTGCGGATGGCGGCCTTGATCGACTCGCGGCTCCCGCCGTCGACGCGCGTGTGCGGCACGACGGTCTCCACGCGCGTGTCGAAGGCCGTGACGGAGACTCCGTCCCCGTCCTGGAGGCGATCGACCGCGGCCTCGGCGGCGTGGATCGCGTGGAGGATCCGGGTGCCCTTCATCGAGCCCGACTTGTCGATCACCAGCGAGAGGTTCGCGGGCGCCGCGCCACCGGCCGCGGAGCTCGAGCCCCGCACCTCGACGAGCACGAAGGTGCTCGCGCCGGCCGTCTCGGCGAGCTTCGGGTGCGCGAGCCTCGCCGCGACCTCCACCGCCTCGCCGGCGGTGAAGTCGGCGCTCGGGGCGCCGGCCGAGGTGCCCGTCGCGAGGCCCAGCGCGGTCCGCTCGCCCTCAGGCTGGCCCGGGTCGGGCTCGCGCGCGACCTCGAAGCCTCCGCGAGGCGTGAGCTGATACACGCCCCCGCCCACCACCAGCGCTCCCATCACCGCTCCGAGCACGACGGTCGTGAGTTTCATCGTTCAATCTCCTCGCTACGCAGTCGGGACTCGGCCGCGCTCGATGCCGGCGGGGCCATCGGGGCGGCGCATGCCGAGCCCCTCGAGCAGGGCCCAGGGGCGCGTGCCGCCGATGAGCACGAGCAGGTGGTCGAAGGGCACTGGCTCGACGGCCTTCCGGGTCTCGCCAGAAATCGGTGTAATTTCCAATGTTTGCGCGTCGACGCGCGCCACCCGATGCCCCCAGATGAGCCGGACCTTGCCGCTCTTGCGGAGCCGCTCGAGCTCCTGGACGTTCCTCGATTGCCCACGTGTGTAAGTAGCGCCACGGTGGACGATTGTGACCGAGGTTCCTGGTTGATTGGCCAGCGCGACGGCCGCCTCCATCGCCACGTCGCCCAGCCCGACGATGACGAGGCGGCGACCAGCGAGGCTCCGGGCGTCGGCGAGGTGGTAGTGCACGCGCGCGAGGGCCTGCTCGGCGATGGGCGCGTCGAGCTTGCGCGGAGAGCCTCGCTGGCCGACCGAGAGCACGAGGCTCCTCGCGAGGACCCGGCGCAGCGGGGCGCCCTCGCGCTCGGCGTCGACCTCGAAGAGCCCGTCGTCGCGCCGACGTGCGGCGATCACGCGCGTCGACTCCTCGATGGGGAGCTTCGCCTTGCGCACGATGCGCATCCAGGCCGAGAGCAGCTCCTCCTTGGTCGCCTGCTCGAGCCAGAGCTTGCCGTGCACCGGTAGCTCGAGCGGTTGATCGAAGACGAGCTTGCCACGCGGGAAGCTCTGGATGCTCTGGGCGACGCCCCCTTGCTCGAGCACGAGGCTCGAGGCGCCGAGCTCGGCGAGGCGGAGCGCTGCGCTGATCCCGGCTGGGCCGGCGCCGATGACGCAGACGTCGACGAGCTCGAGCCCGCCGGTCTCGACCGGCCGCGAGCGAGTGTGCGCCGAGGCCGCCGCGTGCTCGGCGGCGCGCGCGCCTTGGTGGATGGCGTTCTTGATGAGCGGTAGGCCGGTGACGTCGCCGGCGAGGAAGAGCCCGGGCACCTCGGCGCTCTCGAGCGTCGGGCCGAGCGAGGGGCGCTCGTCGAGGCGATCGGCTTCGCCGAGGTGGAGCGAGCCGTTGGGGCAACGTTGCTCGCAGAGCACGAGCCCGCAGCAGGCCTCGGGCCGGACCACCACCGCGACGTAGCGTTCGACGGCGAGCACGTCGTAGGGGCAAGCGTCGACGCAGGCGTAGCAGCCGAGACAGGTCGAGGTGTCGATGACCGGCAGCTGTCGACGGGGCAGCGTCGGGGCAGGGCTCGTGGGGTCGGGGCTCGGGCGCGTGGCGCGGACGCCCGTGCGCGCGAGCAGCGGGGAGGCCCCGAACCAACCAGCGATCCCGGCGAGCAGCCCAGCGCCGAGCGCGAGCCAGCCGCTCGACCCGCCTCCTTCGCCCACCGGCGGGCTCGGCGCGACGAGCACGGCGTGCCGCGCCGCCTCCCACGCGAAGGCCCGATCGTCTTGGTGCTGCGCTCGGCACACGGGCTCGCGCCCACGCGTCCTGGCCTCGTCGCGGCCCCTCTCAGGGTCGAGCCCCGAGCGGGGCGACCGCTGGGCGCCGAGGTCGGTGGGAAGCGCGCGCCGGTGCTCGTCGAAGCAGAGCGAGGGCTCGTCGGGGCTGCCGCGCAGCGCCGGGCTGCGGCAGCGCTCGAAGGGATCGTCGGCCGCATCGGTGTGACAGCTGAGGCAGGCGGAAGCGGCGACGACCGGGACGAAGAGCTCCCTGCCGGCGTGGAAGCTCAGATCGTCGATCCTTCGCTCGCCGCGGGTGCCGTAGCGGCGCGCGACGCCCTCGGCGGGCAGGGCGACGCCGCCTTGCTCACCGTGGATCGTGTGGCAGCTCGCGCAGCCGAGCTCACCGCGGCGCGCGAGGCGCTGGTGGCCCGGACGGACCGAGGCGTGCGCTCCGTGGCAGGAGGTGCAGGCGCCGCGCGCCAGCTCGAGGTGCGCCTCTCTGCCGGGCGCCGAGTCGCCGTGGCAGCTCTCACAGCGGAGCCCGGCGGCGAGGTGCGGCGGGGTGAGCGGCCCGGGCCCAGCGGGAGGCGCGACCGGGGCGAGAGCGAACGCGAACGAGGTGCCGAGCGCGCTGGCGGCGGCGGCGACGCCGAGGCGAGCGGGGCGCCTGAGATCGCTGCCGCCGGGCGCGTCGGGCCTCCGGGCTCGGCGCGCCTCGGCTGCGGGCCTCGCGGCCACGAAGAGGGTGCGGTTCGAGCGCGGCTCGGCGTCGTCGCGCTGGCTCATCGCCCACACCCCGACGCCAAGGTCGCGTGCACCACCACACCGATCAGCGCGATCACGAAGCTCGCGACGTGGAGCGGCGCGACCCCACGCAGCGCAGCGCTAGCGAGGCGCTGCGCCGGGAGCGCGCGCTGCTCGACCGCGGCGCGCACGAGCTCGTCGAGGCCCTCGAGCTTGTCGCCCCCGCGACCCTCGAGCTTCGCTTCGATCGTCCGCCGCAAGCGCACGCGCTCGGCACGGAGCGAGCGCCTGGCGAGCAGCAGCGCGAGCGGCCCGAGCGGCGCGCGCGCGTAGGGCAGCAGGATCGTCTCGGCGATCTTCTTCACGAGCTCGCTCTTGCCGCTGAGGCCCCGGAAGATGCGGCGCTCGAGCTGTTCGGCGGCGCGAGCGTGATCTTCGGGCAAGAGCGCCGTGGCCTCGATGCGCGAGAGCCTGCGCGGGACGAGCGCGTAGGCGAGGGCGGCGACGAGCCCGCTGAGGGACGCGAGCGCGAAGCTCGAGAGCGCGACCGAGCCGCTGTCGGATGAAGGCGGGCGAAGCGGCGCGTGCACGAGCACGAGACCGACGGCGAGCACGCCCAGCGCGAGATGCACCACGTAGCTCGGCCGCGGAGCGGGCAGCGGCGTGCTCGGAGGGCGCTCGAGCCTCGGAGCCTCGGCGCGCGCGCCTCGTCGGCGGCGCCAGGCCGCGCGGAGCAGCCCTGCGCGCTTGGGCAGCTCGTAGCCCACGAGCCCCGCCATCGCGCAGGCTGCCGCCACGCCGGCCCACCAGCCCGGCCCTCGCCCCGGGGCGAGCTCGCCCCGCGCCTGCAGCGTGATCCCGGCCGCGCCGATGCCGGCTGCTGCGATCGTCGCGCCTGCGAGCCACAGTCGCGTCGCCAGCCGGCGCGTCGATCCGACCAGACCGCCAGCCGTCGCGGGCCTGCCGAGCACCTCCGCCACGTCGGCGAAGTCGCTCGACGGATCGACGCGGAAGATCGCCCCGACAGGGCAGGCCTCGACGCAGCCCGGGCCCTCTGCGCGACCACGGCAGAGATCGCACTTCGTCGCCACCAGCTCCGCGCTCGGGCCCGGAGGTCGAGGCGCGCCCGCTGCGCGTTCGGCCATGTGGATGTTGTCCCAAGGGCAAGCGCGGGCGCAGGCGCCACACCCTGTGCAGAGGGACTCGCGCACGTAGACCTCGCCCTCGGGATCGCGGCCGATCGCGCCGGTCGGACAGTCGATCATGCAGGCGGGCTGCTCGCAGTGCTGACAGCTGTTCGGCAAGAGCAGCGGCTTCGGCGCAGCGAGCTCCGCGGCCCCCATCCGGAAGACGTCGAAGCCCGCCTCGGCGCGTGCGCCGCGCCCCGTCGGTTCGGCGGTGGCCTCCGCGCCGGGCTGCTCGAGCACGCGCAGGCGCGTCGTGAGTTTGTCGCCGCGGCGGTTCATGCGCGCCGTGCCGTGCAGCTCGCCGCAGGCCCAGGTGCAGTGGCCGCAGCGCACGCAGGTGTCCTGGTCGATCACGAGCAGCGAGCGGGCCACGCTCAGCCGGTAGAGATCGCGGAAGGCGTGCTGCGTCGTGAGCGCCGCCGCTCGCCGCACCGGCTCGTCGGGGTCGTCGCCTCCCACGCGGCGCAGCTCCGCGAAGAGCTCGCCGTGCGCCTCCATCACGCTCCGGACCACGCGGCCCGGGATCTCGAGCACGGCCGCCGGACCGCTGGCGACGGCGGAGTCGCGCCGCGCCGTGGCGGTCTCGATCTCGCGGTCGCCGAAGAAGTCTCCCCGACGTACGTAGGCCCGCAGGTGCTGGCGCCCGCCCTCGTCTTCGGTCTGGACCTGGACGAAGCCATCGGCGACGACGTAGAGCGCCGTCGACGGATCCCCACGCCGGTAGATGGCCTCCCCGCGCGCGAGCTCGCGCCAGCGCGCGGCGTCGACCAGCGCGTCGATGGCGCTCGGATCGAGCCGCTTGCCGAGCGGCGCGCTCGCGAGGAGCTCGAGCGTCGCGGTGCGCCTGAGCGAGCGCTCGAGCGCGTCCGCGAGCTCGCTGCGGCCCGCGCGCGCGGTGACCCGCCGGAAGAGATGCGCGGGGATCTCGGCGGCGACCGTCGCTTTGCTCGCGATGGCCTCGTGTCTGCGGGAGAGCGCGAGCGCGGCCTCCGCGCCTGCGTGATCCGAGGCGCCCACCCGACGCACGAGCTCGCGCACCCCGTCCCCCGGGCGCAGCTCGCTGAGCTCCAGCTCGCCACGCGCGACGACGTAAAAGGCGTCGCCGCGGTCGCCGGCGCCGTAGAGACGCTCGCCCGCGGCGAGCTCGATCAAGCGACCGGCAGACTCGAGCTCGGCCGCCGCGCGGGCGTCGAGCCCACGCAAGATGGGGGCGTCGAAGACCGCCTTGGGCCAGGCGGAGCTCGCCGACTTCACCGGCTGACCTCGAGCTCGGCCCGCGCGACCTCGACGATCTCGAGCCGCTCGAGCATCGCCCGATCCACCGAGGGCCCGCTCGGCCGCTTGCCGAGGCGCGTCATCTCGCGCTCGTAGTCGGCGAAGGCGCGGATCAGAAAGGGAGGGAAGGCGCGGAACAAGAGCCTCGCCTCCGCGCGGAGCGGGAGCGCGGCGCCGCGCAGATCGAGCTCGTACACGTAGGTCGTGGGCACGCGCGGAGGAAGCGAGCGTGTGTCGATGATGGCGTCGGGGGCCTTGGCGAGACCTCGCGAGGCGTCCAGCGCACCCACGGGGAAGTAGGTCTCGAAGAGCGCCTCGCGCCCCGATAGGTTGGAGCGACAAGCACCCGTGTCGAGATCGTAGTCCCCGTCGTCGAAGCGATCGGCGCGTGTGCGACCCTGCCCGGGGCCTGGCTCGCAGCGGCCGTCGGCGCCGAGCACGCCGATGCACCTGACGCAGCGCTGGAAGCCGTTCTGGAAGTTGACCAGGCCGCGGCCGCGGAACAGCGTGCCGCCAGCGTCGGGCGGGGGGCTCCAGCGCGGCACGTCCGGGCCGTCGCGTACGTCGGCGCCGAAGAGCCCGATCGGGCGGCCGCCGGCGTCGAGGCGGTTCGGGTCGGTGTTCACGCGCTCGAAGATCTTGTCGCGCAGATCCTCGTCGGCGCGCTCGACCTTGCCCACTTCGTAGACCGTGCGTCCGCGCGCGTCGCTGACGCGCAGGTGCACCCAGAACTCGCGCTCCTGGCTGAAGCCGGCCGGGATGCGGTGCCCGGCGCCGACGTTCTCGACGATCACGGGCAGCTCGAGGCGCCCGGCGCCGAGGCTCGCGCGCCCGAGCTCGAAGCGGAAGCTGTGCGCGAGCAGCATGTCGCGGCGCGCTCGAGACGAGAGCGGGATGCGCGCCGCGTCGAGCGCGGCCTCGTCGATGAGTCCCGCCGGGTACGCGTGTGAGAGCGGCAGATCGACGCCGCTGAAGTAGTGGGTCGACACCGGTCGCGAGGAGCGCGATGCGACGGCGGCGAGCCCCTCCGGTCGCTCGCCCGGCGCGCGTGGCTCGAACACCGTGCCAGGGGGGCAGCCGCGATCGCCGGGGGCGCCTTCTCGTTCCAGGCACACGCCGGGGAAGGCGCTCATGTGGCAGTCTTGGCAGCTCGCCGGCGTGCGCCCGCTGCGGCGCTCTCCTTCGGCCCAGGCCTCCCACTCGCTGTAGGCGTTGCGCAGTCGCTTGAAGTGCTCACCTCGAGTCGCGCCGACGACGTCGCTGCCGAAGAGCCGCACGTCGTGGCAGGCGCCGCAGAAGCGGCTCGAGCGCAGGTAGTCGCGCTGCGCCTCGCTCGGCGCGAGGTGCACACCCGCGGGCGAGTCGGCGAGCTGGCCTCGGGGCACGAGGAAGCTCGAGGGGTCCAGATCGTAGCCGCTGTTGGAGATGCCGAGCTCTCCGCGTCGATCCTCCGGGCGTGCGGAGAAGATCGCTCCCGTGACGAAGCTCGTCCAGCTCGGGTTGCCCTGGTAGCCGCGGGCGCTCTTCGGCCCGACCGGGCCGTGCACCTGGTGACAGAAGGCGCAGGAGATCCCCTCCATCTCGGCGTCGCCCAGCAGATCCCGCACCGGCAGGCGGCTCCGGGCGCTGCCACCCGCGCGCCCCTCCCACGGCGGCATGACGCGGCTCAGGTTCTCGAGCGGGGCGTGGCAGTTGACGCACCAATGTTCTCCGCCCGAGCCGCTCACGGGCAAGCCGCTCTGGGCGTCGCGGCAGGCGACGGCGCCGTTCGTGCGGCGCAGGATCCCGGCGCCCTCCGGGCAGTCTCGGTCGCGGCCGACCTGCTCTTCGATGAGCGACTCGAGCGCGTTGAACAGGGGGCTCTTCACCGAGTGACCCATCACCGAGCGCTTCCACTCGTTCGCCTGTCGCGGGTGGCAGCTCGAGCACGAGGCGGCGTCGGTGTCGGCGGAGGCGAGCGCGGTCGCAGCCGGCAGCGAGGCGCGCGGTGTGGGAGGGGGAGGCGCTGGACCGATCGACGCCAGCGCGGCCGCGGCGATCGCGGCGCCGCCGAGCAGCGGCAGCGCGAGCAGGAGCCGGTCGCGCCGTCCGCGCCTGCTCGGCGCGCGCTGCGGGCTCGCTGGCGCCGCGGGCTGCCCCGGGGCACCCGGCCGCGCGTCGACCGACGCGGGCGTCGAGCTCGTTCGCGCGAAGCGCGCGGGCGCGGTGACGGGCTTGCCCGCCGCCGCCGGCGCGCCGCGCTTCGGGGCAGCTCTCGCGAAGGCGTCGGAGAGCTCGCGCAGCGTCGGCGGCTCCCGCGTGGCCTCGTCGACGCCGAGCGCGCGCAGCACGAGGCTCTGCAGTCCCGGCGGGAGCTCGACCGCGAGCGCCTCGTCGAAGGGCGGGAAGGCCGAGCGCGCCATCTCCTCGAGCGCGCGCCTCAGGCCGAGCCCCTGCAGAGGGTGCCGGCCAGCGACGAGGCGATAGAAGACGAGCGCGAGCAGCCACACGCTCGCACGCCCGTCCCAAGGGCGCCCCTCGAGCTGAGCGAGCGGCGTGTACAGCGGCGGCGGCTCCGTCCCTCGCGTCGGCTCGGTTTCGCCCGTGAGCTCCGCCACGAGCTGGCTCGCGAGCAGGAAGCCCCTGCGGCCGCGAACCGGGCCGATCCCGTCGAGGCCGACCTCTTGGAGGCCGATCTCTTGGATGCCGATCTCTTGGATGCTCAGCGCGCCGGGCTCGAGGCCGAGCTCCGTCGCGAGCGCGAGCGACTCACACAGGTCGCGGACCAGCGCGGCGGCCTCGAGCCAGGGCCAAGGCTCGTGCGAGGTGCGAAACAGCTCGGCGAGCGTCGCTTCGGGGAGCCGACGCACCAGCCAGGGTCCCTCGTCGTCGCGTCCTGCGTCGAGCACGCCTCCGAGGCCGCACTTCGCGAGCGCCTCGAGCGTGCCCAGCTTCGCATCGTCGAGCCGGGGCAGCCGCAGGAGCTCGAGCTCTGCTCGCTCGGCGACCTCATGGCGCGACGCCGCCCCGAGCGTGCCGCGCGACGCGCCGGGCGCGTAGCCTGTCGCTTCGGGGGAGGCGCGCCTCATCGTCGTTTGGGCCTCGTGGTCGCGCCCCCGACGGAGGAGCTCGGTGCCGCGCTCGGGCTCGCCTCGGGCGAGCTGGGCGCGCTCGAGGCGCGCAGCACGTAGGCGACGATGCCGGCCAGGAGCGAGCAAGCCACGATGATCGCGACCGCTACTCTCTGCGGCACCTCACGCGCAGGGGTCGGCCGGTCGAGCAGGGCGATGGTGTCTGCGCGTGGTGCGGGCTCGCGCCGGGCGCCTGCCTCTTCGGTCGCGGGGGCGGACGGCGCGCGTGGGCTGCGCGAGCGGTCGACGATGGGGGCGCTGTCGGCTGGCCGGGCGAGGGACTCGTCGGAGGGGCGACCCGCGGAGCCGCTCGGGGTGCTGCGCCGGTCGGGCTCGCGCAAGCTCGCCGAGAGCCTCGGGCCGGAGGCGCGCTCGTCGGAGGGTGCGTCGTCGGGGCGGGCTTGGCTCGAGCGAGCGGCGCGTGGGCTCGCTGGGACGCGCGTGACGGCGCCCGGGCGCGCGGCGGCGGGCAGGAAGGGCGCGAGCGCCTCGACGACGTCCTCGGCGAGGTAGGGGCGATCCTCGGGAGCCTTCTCGAGCAGGGAGAACAGCAGGTCCTCGACGCCCTTCGGTAGCCCGCTCCGCACCTCCTCGCCGAGCGGCGGAGGCTCGGCGGTGCACTGCAGGTTGAGCAGCTGCCTCGGCGAGCTCGAGCTGAAGGGCGGCTTGCCCGCGAGCAGCTCGTAGAACACGAGCCCGAGACAGTAGAGGTCCGAGCGGTGGTCGATCGTGTGTGCGTCGATCTGCTCCGGGCTCATGTACTGCAGCGTGCCGACGCTCTGGGTGTTCGTCTGGTTCATCGCCTCGATGACCTTCGCGATCCCGAAGTCCATGACCTTGATGCTGCCGCCTTCGACCACCATGATGTTCTCCGGCTTCAGATCGCGGTGGATCACCGGCGGGTCCTGGCCGTGCGCGGTGGCGAGCGCGCTCGCGACGCTGGAGACGATCTGCGCGGCCTCGAGCCAGGGCAGCCGCCCACGCTCGTGCAGCACCGAGCGCAGCGTGCGCCCCTCGAGGAACTCGAGCACCATGACGAACTCGCCACCGACCTCGATGCTCGCGAGGCTGCGCACGATGTTCGGGTGCTCGAGGCGCGCGAGGATCTGCATCTCGTTGACGAAGAGCTTGCGCGCGTGGTCGCTCTTCGAGAGCTCCGGGTGCAGGACCTTGAGCGCGACCCTGCGCTTCGAGAGGCGCTCCTCGGCTTCGTAGACCTTCCCCATGCCGCCTTCGCCGACGAGGCGCCGCACGAGGTACTCGCCCATCTGATCCATGCTCTGGCATTCCTCTTCGAGATGCAGGGCTTGGCTCGAGACGGGCAGCATGGGAAAACGATCCATCTCCCACGTGACCACGAGGCCCTGAAACGTGACCGCGATTCTACGCTCCCTCCGAGGCGCGGCGGTGTTCGTCGCTCTGGCGTGCGGCGTGGCGGCTTGCAGCTCCCCCGCACCCGAACCCTCGCCGAGCCCCTCGAGCGCCCAGCCGCGCGGGGTCGCTCCGCTCGAGCTGCGCGTACCGGAGCGCTGGATCCAGCTCGAGAAGAGCGAAGCCGGCGCGAGGCGAGGGGTCTGGAAGGTCGGCCGGGTCGGCAACGATACGAACGACGTGGAGATCCAGCTGCTCTACTTCGGCACCGGGGCACAGGGCGACCGCGACAAGAACTGGGATGCCTGGATGGCCGAGTTCGATGGCGATCCGAAGAGCTCTGCCAAACGCAAGAGCGGCAGCTCGCCAGCCGGCCCCTACGAGGCCTTCGAGATCGAGGGCAACTTCAAGCTCGACGTGGGGCCGAAGCTGCGCGGCCGCTCGGCAGCTCAACGAATCCTGTCCGATCACGTGCTGCTCGGCGCCGTCGTGCGCACCCCCGAGCGCGGCAACTGGTTCCTCCGCATGGTCGGGCCGCGCGAGACGATCGGCACCGTGCGCGCCGACTTCTACGCCGTGCTCGACGCCGCGCGCTGAAGACGTGACCAGAAATGCCAAACAGCGCTCGGGGGTGGGGCCCCGAGCTCCGCGCGCGGCAGCCGACAACAGAGAGTTCTTCGCCGAGTTCTCCGCATTTCTCGATTTCTGACGAACGACGAGTCGAAAAGCCGAACCACCGGGTTCGGCTTTTCTGGTCAGCTATTGAGCCCGGCTTCAGTTCAGCGGGGTCGCGCTGAAGGTCGTGTACACCACGCGGCGCGCCTTCGCGCCGATGTCGCCGACGTCGAAGGTCTGCGTGGTCGACAGATCGAGCCCACCGTCGCCTGCCGAGCCGGACGGCAGCTGCATCTTCGACTGCACGTTGACCACGATCGTGGCGCCCTTCTCCCAGTCGCCCGTCAGCGCGAGCTTGGCGCCGCCGAGACTCGCCTTCACCGACTGCGCGATCGCGTTCCACGTCGCCGCGTCGCCTCCGGATTGGGAGAGCACCCGCACGCCCGTCACGCGCCCGCCCGGTCCGAGCGTCACCTGGATGGCCGCGCGTGCATTCGACGGCACGTCGGCCGCGTAGACCGCGCCCTTGACGACCGAAGCGACCGAGCCTGCGGCCGGGAGCTGGAGCCCGAGCTTCTTGTCGCGCTCGCGCAGATCGCTCGAGAGCAGCTTGTTGGCGACGTCACGCTCGGCGCGCGGCGCCTTCGGGGCCTGGGTGGCGGCCGGTGCGGCGGCGAGCGCGGACGGGGCCAGCATGCCGGGCTGGGCCCAGAGCGGTCCTTGGGGGCCGATGCCGGGCGGCGCCCAGTCGTTCGACGAGGGCGCGCTCCACTCGTCCGGAGCACCCGAGCCCGGCTCGGGCGCCGTGATCACGGGGCCGGTGCTCGGCTCGGTCAGCGGGTCGGTGGCGCTGCGGTCGCCCGGCTCGACGACGCGTCCCGGTGCGAGCTCCTGCATCGCCGCGCGCGGGCTGCGGTCGAGCGCCCTGTCGAGCGCCGGCGCGAGCGCTGCACCAGCGATGGGCTCCGAGAGCTGCTCGGGCGGGCTCTCGGGAAGCTCGACCTCGACGAGCTCGAGTGGTCGCAAATCGCTCGAGGCCGGGTAGGTCGGCGGCGGGAAGGCGCGCGCGACCACGAGCGCGCCGGCGTGCAGCAGCACCGCGAAGCCGACCGAGACGAGCTCCGCGCGCTTCACGGGCGCGCCTCGCGTGCCCAGCCAGCCTGGACCGAGCCAGCCTGGACCGAAGGAGCCGGGATGGGCGCAGCGGGACCCGGGGCAGCGTGGGCTCGGCCAGCGCCGGCGCTCGAGGCACCACGCGGGAAGAGGCCGTGGCGCCCGGCCGCCCGCAGCTCGTTCATCGAGCGACGCATCGAGCGCATCACCCGCACGTAGAGCCTCTCGACCTCGGCGGGATCGTCGGCCGCATCGGCAGGGAGACCACTCTCGATCGGCGCACAGATGCGCGTGTGGATCTTCACCGGCGGCGGCAGGTGAGGCGCCGCCACGCCCGCGACGAGCCCGTAGGGCAGGGCGAAGCCGAGCGGGGCGACGTTCGTACGTAGGAAGCTGCGCAGCCGCAGCTTGTCCGCGAGCCAGCGACCGTCGCTCAGCAGGTAGAGGCTCTCGTGGCCCCCCACGCTCACGATCGGCACGATCGGGACGCGGCTGCGCAGCGCGAGCCGGATGAAGCCTCGCCGCTCACCGAAGTCGACGCGGTAGCGGTCGCGGAAGGGCTTGCACGCGTCGACGTCGCCGCCCGGGAAGACGAGCACCGCGGCGTCGCGCGCGAGCGCGCGGCGGCCGTTCTCCGGGCTCGCGGCGATGGCGCCGGCCGCGTTGAACCAAGCGCCTGCCGCCGGCAAGCCGAAGGGCACGTCGTGCATCAGGCCGTAGGCGACGCGCCCGTGACCGTAGCGGCGCCAGAACGCGGCCATGTGGCAGAACATGTCGGGTGTGCCCGTCATGCCGTTGTGGTTCGCGACGAGCAGCACGCCTCCCGAGGGGATCTCCTGCTCGAGCTCCGTCTCGCAGCGGAAGTAGCCGTCGTAGAGCGCGTCCATGAAGGGGCGCACGCCGGCGATGAACGCCGGGTCTCGCGCGTCGAGATCGTTGGGGCGCGCCCGCCGCCCGGCGCAGCGCGCGAAGGTCCTCGCCGCGTCGCGCAGCTCGCGTGCGCTGGGCCTGGGCGCGCGCTCCACGCAGAGCAGCGGCGACGCCGGCCGAGCAGGCTCCGCGCCGTCGGGCAGGTGCCCCGGCCGAGGAGCCGGCTCGCCGGCACCCCGTGGCTCGGTCCAGACGTTCACCCCTCGGGGTTAGCGCGCATGGGGCCAAAAGGGAAGAAAGGCCAGGGTCGATTTCGGGCTCGAGGCCGTGTGGGCGTCCTCTCCGGAAGATCCAGCCGCGGGCTCACGTAGACTCCTGGCATGGCCGATCGACGCTCCGACCCGCCCCCTCCGCAAGGCGCCGCTTCATCGTGGCTGGTGGGCGCGCTCGACCAGCGCACCGACCTCGTCCCGCCGGCCTGGCCCGCCCAATCGGCCTCGCACCGCAACGTGGTACAGCTGCCCGCCGTCTCCGACGAGCTCGTGAGGGCGCTGCGTGCCCGCGGTCCGAAGCGGCCGGCGAGCGCCCCGGAGGCCGCTCGCCGTGGCCGGTACCCCACGCCGCGCAGCCTGCGTCTCGACGCCGCCGAGCCCCCGCCCAGCGTGCACGTGGTCGGCCCTGCGGTGGCGCCGGTGCCGGCGGGTCCGACGCGGCCCTCCGCCGAGCACGCCGGGCAGGCCGAGTCCTACGCACCGGTCGACCGCGGCGGCTGGGCGCCCCCAGCGCAGCCTGCATCGCCCCCGCTCGCGCAGGCCTCAGGGTCCTCGTTCCACGCACAGCTCGCATCGGCGCCGCGCCAGGCCCCGCCGCTCGCAGAGGGCGTGCCGAGCGCCCGCGGCCTCGAGCACCCTGTGGTCGTCGGCAGCTTGCTGCTCTGCGCGCCTCCGATCGGGCTCGCGCTCTTGTGGGCCAGCCGAGCCTACGGACGCGAGGCGAAGATCGCGCTCACGGGCGTCTCGGCGATGATGATGTTGCTCGCCGCCGCCTTCGGGCTGGTGCTGCTCGCGCGCTGAGGCTTGGCCGTGGACGCGGAGCAGCTCAGAGCGGTGGCAGCTCGACGCGCTGCCCCGCGCGGATCCCGCGCTTGCGCGTCCAGCCCGCGTTGACCTCGATCACGTACTTCGCCGGGCACCCGGGCGAGTAGGTGTTCTCGTTCAACGTGGGCACGTTCTCCTCGATGCCGACGATGAGGCCGTCGGCCGCGACGAAGATCATGTCGAGCGCGATGCAGGTGTTCTTCATCCAGAACGCGAGCCTGCGCTCGCGCTCGAAGACGAAGAGCATGCCGCGATCGTCGGCGAGCTGGGTGCGGTACATGAGGCCGCGCTGCCGCTCCTCGTCGCGCCTCGCGAGCTCGACCGTGAGCTCGAGTGGACCACCCGAGGCCTCGAGGAAGCGCAGGCTCGCCGTCGCCAGCTCGGGGAAGGGCGTGGGCTCCGGGCAGCCGGCGGCCGGGCCGGGTGGGGGCGCCGGGCGCTCGGGCTCGTCGGTCGTGGGGCGGATGCAGCGCAGCGGCGCAGCCGGCGCGCTCGGCGCGGCCGCGGTCGCCACGACCGAGAGGCTGCCGCTCGCAGGCTGTGCCGGCGAGCCGCTCGCAGCGCGGGGCTGCTCCACGCGGCCATCGCAGGCGAGCAGGCAGAGCGTCAGCGCGCAGGCAGATCGAAGTCCAGGCCCCGTTCGCATGGTAGGCCGCCGCTACCACGGCGGCTCGCCGGCGTAGAGGGCGGCCTCGCCCCGGGTTGTGGTAGATCCTGCGCCGTGAAGAACGCGCAAGCACTCGTCGTCGCCCTGCTCTCCGTCTCGCTCTCGGCCTGCGAAGCTCCCACGCCCGAGCCCGAGCCGACGCGGGATCCCGCTGCCGGGCTCGTCCAGAGCGCTTCCACGAAGACGCAGGCGGGTGGGGGCACCTTGGGTGCGTCGGCGCCTCAGCGCCCGAAGCGCAAGATCCACGCGAAACCCGTGGCGCAGGTGCCGGTGAGCGAAGGCGACCCCGAGAAGGGGGAGTTCACGCTCGACGAGGCCACGAAGGGCCTCGAGGGCGAGGGCGATCTGCACGCCAGCATCGAGACCGATCGCGGCACGATCGACTGCCGCCTCTACGCCGACAAGGCGCCCATCACCGTCGCGAACTTCGTAGGGCTCGCGCGCGGCCTCCGCCCCTTCCTCGAGGACGGCAAGTGGATCCAGAAGCCCGCCTACGACGACACGAAGTTCCACCGCGTGATCAAGCACTTCATGATCCAGGGTGGCACGCAGCACGGCGCCGAGGAGGCCGGCTACGTGATCCCCGACGAGATCTGGGAGGACGCGACGCACGATCGTGTCGGCCTGCTCTGCATGGCGAACCGCGGCGCGAACACGAACTCGAAGCAGTTCTTCATCATCGACGAGCCCGACCCCGCGAAGGGGCCGCCGCTGCACCTCGACGGCGGCTACACGATCTTCGGCGAGTGCAGCCCCTCGAGCACGATCCACGACATCGCCTCGGTGCCGACGCGCGGCGACAAACCCACCACCGCGCCGGTCATCCGCAAGGTGACGATCGCCCGACGCAAGGGCTGAGCTGCGCAGCGATCGTCGCACGCGCTCCTCAGCGCTGCTCAAACCGTGCTGCCGGGCTCCCCGTGCCGAGCAGGGGCGATGTAGACTCGCGCACATGCGACGCACAGGCTGGTCGATTGCGTTCGTCGTCGCGGTGCTGCCCAGCGCCGTCGCAGGTCTGGGCACGGCCTGCAGCGACACCATCGTGATCCCACGCGACGGCGAGGGCGGGGCCGGCTACGGCGGCGAGGGCACGGGCCTCATCCCGTCGTCCACGACGACGAGCGGCTTCGACGCGGGCAAGGACGCCACGAGCGACTACGTCGATCCGGGCTGCCCGAACCCCCAGCCGCCCATCTACGACTTCGCTTGCGACCCCTACGAGCAGGGCAACGGCGACTGCGCGCCGGGCGAGGGCTGCTACATCTACGTGCAGTACCCGAGCGACCCCTGCGGTCAGGAGGTCTACGGCGCGTTCTGCATGGCGGTCGGCCCGGGCCAACAAGGCGACCCCTGCAGCGGCGCCCAGGACTGCGGCGCGGCGCACGTGTGCGTCGTCACCGGAGCGGGCACGCAGTGCGTGGAGCTCTGCCCGCTCGAGGGACCGAGTGGTTGCCCCTCGGGTCTGGTCTGCGAGCCCATCGACGTCGAAGGCTTCGGCGGTTGCCTGTAGGCTCGGCCGGCTTCCCCTCCGAGCATGCGAGCCGAACAAGCGATGAAGCGACCCACGACCGCGCCCAGCCCGAGCACCGGCGCACGATCCCCGCTCGCGGCTGGGCTCGCCGCTTCGTTGGCGCTCAGCTTCTCCCTGGCGCTCACCGCGAGCGCCTGCGGGTCGCGCTCCGAGCTCGATCGTGGCGAGCCACTCGAGCCGCTTCCGGCCTGCATCGTCGACGCCGACTGTGATGGCTTCGACGACCTCTGTCGCAATACGCGCTGCCGCCTCGTGCCTCCTGGTGAAGGCGGGGGAGCGGCCGAGTCCGGCGAGGGTGGCGGCGGCGGCGAGCTCGTCGCCAGGTGCGTCGAGGTGAACCCGGTCGAATGCGACGACGAGGACGAGTGCACGGCCGACACCTGTGACCCGGACACGGGGCTCTGCAGCTTCGACCCCTTGAGCTTCGACCTCGACGAGGACGGCTACAACGGGCCGCGCGAGGGCTACAAAGCCGGCGAGCCCGGCGCCTGCGGCGACGACTGCGACGACGCCAACGCGGCCGCGTTCCCGGGCAACCCGGAGGTCTGCGACGGCGTCGACAACGACTGCAACGGCGTCGTCGACGACGACGCGAGCTTCGTGCCGCTCGACGCGCAGCCGGTGCGCGTCTCCACCGACGAGATCTCTCCCGCGAGCCCTTCGAGCCTCGCCTACGGCGGCAGCTCCTACACGGCGGTGTACACGGGCACCTCGAGCGGCTTCCGGGTCTACCGGAACCTGCTCTCCGAGACCGGCGCGTCGATCGGCGATGGTCAGCAGTCGCTCACGCTCAACTCGGCCGACTCCACCGGCGGCGTCGCCATCTGGACGGGTGATCGCTACGGCGTCGCCTACCAGGCCCGCTTCGAGGGAGACTACGAGGTCTACTTCGTCACGGTGGACGCGAACGGCCAGCCCTTCGGGCCGCCGACGCGCATCTCCGAGGCCTTCGGCTTCTCGGTCAACGTCGAGCTCGCGTGGACGGGCACACGCTTCGTCGTGGCCTGGCAAGACGAGCGCGACGGGCTCTTCCAGATCTACGCGCGCCTCGTCGATCTCGACGGCGTGCCCAGCTCGGCCGAGACGCCCCTCACGCAGTTCGGCGGCTTCGAGAACGAGTCGCCCGTCGTCGCCGCGAGCTCGCAGGGCATCGGCGTCGCGTGGCTGCGCTCCGACCTCTCGAGCGGTGTGAGCTCCATCGAGTTCCAATCCTTCGGCTTCGACCTCGCGCCGCTCTCGGACCGGGTCTCGCTCACCGACGGCACCAGCGAGGCCGTCGGGCCGACGGTCGCGTGGAACGATGGCGAGTACGTGGTCGCCTGGTTCGACAAGTCGCGCACGCCGCGCGGCATCTGGGGCTCGGTCGTGAGCGGCGGCGGCAGCGTGCGCGTGCCCGCGAAGCCCGTGTCGAGCCCGCCCTCGAACGCGCGCTCGCGCTACCCCGCGATGCGCGCGCTCGGCGATCGCGTGCTCTTCGTCTACGCCGACGATCGGGATCAGAACCAGGGCTACGAGCTCTACTCCCGCATGCTCGACGCCTCGCTCGAGCCCTTGCCGAGCGGCCTCAGCGCCGAGCAGCGCATCACCACGGCGGCGGGCGACAGCATCTATCCGAAGCCTGCCTTCGGGCCGGACGGCGACGTCGGCGTGCTCTTCAGAGACGATCGCGACGGCGCCCAGCACGTCTGGTTCACGCGGCTCGGCTGCTTCGCCGGCGGCAACTGAGACACGAACTCGGCGCCGCGCTTCGGGGCGATCGCGTGGCCTCGCGCTCGTCGCGCGTGCCGTGAGGGGGCGCCCGCTCAGCTGGTGCTGCGCCGCGTGAACGCGCCAGCCTGGTGGACCTTGCCCGGCAGGGCGCGACCGACGAGCTGCTCGGCGAGGCGGCCGGCCTCGAGCAGCTTGCCGAGATCGACCCCGGAGCGGAGACCCATGCCGTCGAGCATGAACACCAGGTCCTCGGTGGCGAGGTTGCCGCTCGCGCCGGGCGCGTAGGGGCAGCCGCCGAGCCCGCCCACCGAGGCGTCGAAGTGGCGCACCCCGAGCTCGAGGCCCATGAGCGCGTTCGCGAGCGCGGTGCCGCGTGTGTCGTGGAAATGCAGCGCGATGGCGTCGAGCGGCAGCTCGGAGCGCAGCGCGTTCACCACGTCGCGGACCTTGTTGGGTGTGCCCACGCCGATCGTGTCGCCGAAGGAGATCTGGTAGCAGCCCAGATCGGCGAGGCGCCGCGCCACGTGCATGACTCGCGCGAGCTCCACCTCGCCTTCGTAGGGGCAGCCCCAGACCGTGGAGACGTAGGCGCGCACGCGCACGCCCGCCTCGAGCGCCGGCGGGACGATCTCGCGGAAGACCTCGAGCGTGGTGTCGATGGTCTTGTTGACGTTCATCTTGTTGTGCGTCTCGCTCGCCGAGAGGAAGACGGCGATCTCACGCAGCCCCACCGAGAGGGCTCGCTCGAGGCCCTTCTGGTTGGGCACGAGCGCGCTCAGCCAGCGCCCTTCGGCCGCGCCGAGGCGCTCCACCAACTCGGCGGCGTCGGCGAGCTGAGGCACCCACTTGGGTGAGACGAAGCTCGTGATCTCGACGCGCGTGAGCCCGGCGTCGAGCAGCGCGCGCACGAGGCGCTCCTTGCCGTCGAGCGGCACGACGACGCTCTCGTTCTGCAGGCCGTCGCGCGGACTCACCTCGACGATGCTGACGCTGTCGGGCTGTAGCGCGAGAGGATCGTGCGCGGACGCCGCCGCTGCGGTCATGGGCTGCATCGTGGAGGCCCGTGCGTGAGGGGTCAAGCTCGCGGCGCGCGGCCTCGTCGGCGCCGGCCAGCCGCGAGCGGCTCAGCTCTGCACGAGCCTGAGACGATGGGCGCCGTGGCGGGGGATCGGGACCGCGTACTCTCCCGAGAAGCACGCGTGGCAGAAGCCCTTCTTGCGTGAGGCGCTCTCGGGCGGCTGGGCGAGGTCTGCGCCCGGCGCGTCGTCGCCGGCCTCGCCGCCCTCGAAGGCGCCGCTCTTGCGGCGGCCCTTGCGCTCGATGACGGTGCGCACCGCCGCGACGAGGTGATCGAGCGACAGGTAGCCGACCGAGTCGGCCTCGAGGAACTCGCAGGTCTTCTCGACGGTGTGCGTCGACGCGATGAGCTCGCTGCGCGTGGGGGTGTCGATGCCGTAGAAGCAAGGCCACTTCGTCGGTGGGCTCGAGATGCGCACGTGCACCTCGCGTGCGCCTGCGTCGCGCAGCATGCGCACGATCTTGCGGCTGGTCGTGCCACGCACGATCGAGTCGTCGACGACGACCACGCGCCGACCCTCGAGCAGATCCCGGTTCGGGCTCAGCTTGAGGCGTACGCCGAAGTGGCGGATCGAGTCCTGCGGCTCGATGAAGGTCCGGCCGACGTAGTGGCTGCGGATGAGGCCCATCTCGAAGGGCAGGCCGGAGCCTTCGCCGAAGCCGATCGCCGAGGGTACGCCCGAGTCGGGCACCGGCACGACGATCGCGTCGCCGTCGGCGGGGCCGAGGAGCGGGTGCTCGAGCGCGAGCCTGCGGCCGAGCTCCTTGCGCACCTCGTAGACGCTCGCGCCCTCGAGCACCGCGTCCGGACGGGCGAAGTAGACGTACTCGAAGAGGCAGTGCGCGCGAGGCCGCGGCTCGAAGGGGTAGGAGGAGCGCAGGCCGGAGTCGTCGACGACGAGCATCTCACCGGGCTCGACGTCGCGCTCGAACTCGGCGCCGATGAGCTCGAAGCTCGTCGGCTCGCTCGCGACGACGTACACGTCGCGGCCCTCGCGCTTCATGCGACCGAGCACGAGCGGCCGGAAGCCTCGGGGGTCACGCACGGCGACGAGCTTGCCTTCGGTCAAGAGCAGCAGGGAGTAGGCGCCCTCGACCTTCGAGAGCGCGTCGACGATGCGGTCTTCGGGCGCGACCTCGCTCGAGCGCGCGAAGAGGTGCACGATCGTCTCGGTGTCGGTCGAGCTCTGGAAGATCGACCCCTTGAGCTCGAGCTCGCTCCTCAGGGCGTCGTGGTTGGTGAGGTTGCCGTTGTGGGCGAGCGCGATGGACCCTTGTGCGTAGTCGACCGCGAGCGGCTGCGCGTTCTTCAGCTGCGAGGCGCCGGCGGTGGAGTAGCGCACGTGCCCGATCGCCGCGTTGCCCGTGAGCGCGCCGAGCTCGGTCTCCGAGAAGCCGGCCTGCACGAGGCCCATCGTCTTGTGGGCGAAGAGGCGCTCACCGTCCGACGAAGCGATGCCCGCCGACTCTTGGCCCCGGTGCTGCAGCGCGTGCAGGCCGAGGTAGGTGATCTTCGCAGCCTCGGAGTGCCCCCAGATGCCGAAGACGCCGCACATGGGGGGCGTCTAGCACGGCCTCGGGCCGGGTGCGCGACCCGTGACGGAGTCCTGGCGAAGGACGCGCGCCGAGGGCGTGGAGCCTCGGCCCGCGCGCCGCCGAGCCCCTCACTCGAACTTGCCGGTCACCGAGAGGAAGGTGAGCTTGTCGTTCGTCTCGCGCAGGCGCGAGGTGAGCATGCGCACGAAGCTCCAGAGGACCTCGTAGGCGAGATCCTTGTGCAGGAAGAGCAGGTCCTCGAAGGCGTCCTTCGGCAGCGCGAGCAGCTTGCAGCGCTCGTGCACCTTGGCGTCGGCGGAGCGCGGCGCAGCGTCGATGAGCGCCATCTCGCCGAAGACCGCGCCCGGGCCGAGGATCGCGAGCGCCTCTTCGCCCATGCCCGGCACGTCTCGGCTGATGCGCACGCGCCCTTCGAGGATGACGTAGAGCTTGTCGCCCGGCTCACCGTGCTTGAAGATCTGCGTGCCGAGGCCGTGCGACTCCTCGCAGGCGATGCGGCCGATGAGGTCGAGCGCCTGGCGCGTCAGCCCCTGGAAGAGCGCGACCTTGGAGAGGCGTTCGACGCGATCGTTGAGCTCCACAGGGCGTGGAGTCTAACCCCGCTGGCTCCGATCCTCCCAGCAATCGCCAGCGGAGGCGGGGCGCGACCATGGGGTCGGCAGCCAGAGTCAGCGAGTGGGCTCAGCGAGCGGGCTCAGCGTGAGAAACGCACGCGGATGGGCGCCGTCGAGGCCGTGGTCGGCTCGCCGCCCCGGTCGAATCCAGGGTTGAAGCGTCGCCCGAGCGCGCACATGCGCGCCGCTCGCCCGAAGCCCGATCCTGGGTCGCTCACGACCTTGACCGACTGAGGGGAGCCGTCGGGGCGCACGGTGACGACGATCACGGCGACCGCTTGGTCGATGCCCTCCGCGTCGGCTTCGGGCGGGAAGGGGCAGCTCCAGGAGGTGGACCCGACGAGGCTCGGCGGTCGGGACTTGTCGACCGTCGGAGGCGGCGGCGCCGCGGGCGCCGTGCCCGTGCCACCCGGCGTGCCGTCGAGCCTGGCCTTGGGGTTGGTGACGGGTTTGTCGCCCTGACCCGTGGTGGCGACCTGGCCGTAGCCTGCGCCCTTGCCGCCGTCGTTGTCGATGATCGTGCCAGCGAACTCGTAGGGCTCCTGCGCGTCGTCCTTCGCCGTCATCGTGTCCATCGCGGCGGCGGGCAGCGGCGCGGCAGCCTTCGGCGGCTCCTGGTAGGGGTCCTCCGGGGGAGGCGGGGCGAGCGTCGGCTGGGGCTCGGGCTCGGGCGGAGGCGGCTCGGGCTCGGGCTCCGGCGGCGGTTCCTCCTTCGGCTGCTCGGGCTTCGGCGCGTCGTCGACCTCGTAGACCGCCCAGAGGTACTCGCGGATCTCGACGCGCGTATCGCGCGCCCAGTGGGCCATGTCGAAGAGCGCGGTCACCGCGCGCGCGCTGGCGTAGCCGTGGAAGAGCAGGGCGACGAGCAGCCCGAAGGCGGTGCCGACGCGCATCGCCCGGTCGCCCAGATCGAGCACCGGCCCGAAGAGCGGCGCCGTGAACGCCATGCCCGCCTGCCCTCCGGCGAGCTCCATCGGGGTGGAGCTCGCGGAGAGGTGCTCGGAGGGCGTGTTCTGCATCGGGCCGTCGAAGGGCAACGGAGCGCGCTCCTTCAGGGTTCGGGCGTCGGGGTTGGGTGTCAGGGCGTGGCGGTGGCGGCGGGCGCAGGCGCCGAGCCGGGCTCGGGAGAGGTGGGCGTCACGCCGAAGGCGATCCGGCTGATGCCGGCCTGCTTGAGCAGGTCCACCACGCGCATGACACGCCCGTGCTGCACGGTCGAGTCGGCGCGGATCGTGGCGCGCAGCTCGGGGTTCTTCGCGAGGGCCTCCTTCGCGAGCGGCAGGACCTTCTCGCTCGCGTCGACCTTCTTGCCGTCGACGAAGAGATCGCCGTTCGGAGCGAGGTCCACGCCGAAGAACACCTGCTGCTCCTGCCCCTTCGCGGCCTTCGGCAGGTCGAGCGGTACGCTCTGCGACACGATCATGCGCGCCGTGACCATCATGATGATCAGGAGCACCAAGACGATGTCGACGAGCGGCGTGACGTTGATGCCCGAGATGACGCCGTCGTCGTCTTCCGAAGAAGCGGCCATCAGCCCTGCTCCTCGCTCTCTTCATCGTCCGCGGCGCGCTTCTTCGCGGCGCCCTTCTTCGAGCTCTCGGACTTCGCCGGCTCGGACTTCGCCGGCTCGGCGGCCTCCTTCGCGGGCTTGCTCGGCGGCGCCGCCGCGATCTGCGGCCGTTTGTCGTCGCCCTTGAGGTGCGCGAGCAGCACGCGGGTGAGCGCGTCGGTGTTCGCGAGCGTCGCCTTCGTCATGCGCTGGAAGAAGTTGTTCGCCGCGACCGCCGGGATGGCGACGCCGATGCCGACCGCCGTGGCGACCAGCGCCTCGCCGATGCTCGACATGACCGCCTGAGGCGCCATCTGCTGAGCCTGCTGCGCCGTGGCCTCCGCGGCCTGCTGACCCATCGCGTCGAAGGCCATGACGACACCGATGACCGTGCCGAAGAGGCCGATGAACGGCGCGTTGTTGCCGAGCGTGCCCAGGAAGGCGAGGCGCTTCTCGAGCTTCATGCGCTGCAGCGCGGCCGCGCCGGCCATGGCCTCTTGGGCGGCGAGCGGCCCGCGGTGCGCGATCGCCAGGCCGGCGGAGACGACGGCGGCCTCCGCGCTCGGCGACTGCGACATGCGCTTCTGCGCCGCCTCGATCGAGTGTTCGAGGGCCGTCTGCAGATCCTTCGCCAGGCCTGCGAGATCGTCACGCAGCGAGGAGAAGAACCAGGCGCGCTCGAGGATGATCGCCACCGACACGACGCTGAGCGAGATCAGGAGCCACATGACCCACTCCGCGCCAGCGCTCACCATCACGCGCTTCAGCCACTCGACCAAGTTCATCGAACGGTGCTCACCTTTCTTTCGAGAGCCGCCCCGCTTCCGGCGGCGCTTCCGAGGTCGACCCCGGGGCCCGGCGATCCGGTCCGAGCGACGCGCATGTTGTGCTCTGCTATCCGTCGGATGTCGAGCCCTCGTCGAGGTCAGACTCGACGAGGGCGTCGTCGGGGCCAGCCCCCGGGAGCGTCCGCTCAGGGTTCTGGGGCCTCGTGACCGGCTCGTCCAGCCGGCAGGCGAGCTCGAGCAGGGTGGTCGCGTAGCTGCCTTTCGGCAGGACGAAGGCGAGCTCGAGCCCGTCGCTCCTGGCCTCGATGGCCAGATCGCTCAGGGCGACCCGCAGGGGGCGCCGCGTGCCCTCGCCGAGCCGCTGAAGTGGCTTGAAGGCGTCTTCGGCGATGCCTCGCTCGGCGAGCACGGCCTGCTCGAGCGCGAGGGCCTCGGCGCTCGGCTTGCGCATGGACGCGCCGAACATGGGGCCCGTGGCGGTGATCTCGAAACGCGCTGCGCGCTCCCGCGCCTCCTCGAGCTCGGCGCCGCTCTCAGGAACATCGAACAAACCTCCGGAATCACACCGTTTTGCGACCTCGCCCGGCAAGACCTCGCGCCAGCTCCCGTCGGCGAGGCGGCGCTCGAGCAGCTCGTTGAACAGCATCGATTGCAGCGCCGAGTAGAGCAGCCGCGCCTGACGCTTGTCGCGAGGACCTCGCTCTCGCCCCGAGAGCCAAGCGAGCGCACGCGCCGGGTTGTCGCCGTCGCGCCCGAAGCGCTGGGCTCCGAAGGCGTTCGGCACCCCCTCGAGCGCCGCTCGCTCGAGGCGCGCGGAGATCTGCTCGGCCGAGGAGGGGTCCAAACCGCGCAGCCGGATCCGGAAGCGGTTGCCCGCGAGGTGGCCAGGCTTGAGCTTGTTGCCGTGTCGGGCGGCGCCGAGCACGCGCAACCCGGGCTCCTGGACGCCGGCGAGCGCCTCCTCGAAGGGGCGCGCCACGGGCCAGGGAAGGGAGATCGTCTGGGTCGTGACGCCCACGCGGTCCTTCAGCCCGGCCCAGCTCGCGAGCCGCGGGTCGACGCCCAGCGCGCGCGCCAGCTGGGCGGCGGCGAGCGGCGTCGTCCAGAGGCGTTTCTCGAGGCGCACGTGGAGGTGCTCGCCGGTGCCCGAGGGGGCGTAGGCCTCGATCTCGTTCACGACGAAGTCTTCCGGCTCGGATTTGAACTTCGCCGTGGGGCGCTCGTCGAAGGCTCGCGGGGTGTTCGGCTCGGGGATCATTGGACCTGGGAGGGGCTCGCGCGCTAGACCCGGACTGGGAGACCTCGCATGCCCCTAGCGTCGACACTGCGCCGCGTCACCAGCGCGGCCGCCTTCGCGGCCTGGGCGCTGCTCGCCGCGCCGGCGCTCGAGCTCGACCCGAGCGGTCGAGAGCCGCCTGCGCTCGAGCTCTTCGCCACCCGCGAGGCGGAGGCCGGCCCTTGCCCGGCCGACATGGCCTCGGTCGACGGCGTCTTCTGCATCGACCAGTACGAGGCGCGCACGGTCGAGGTCGCGCTGCCCAAGCCCGGCACGAAGGGCAAACCGCGCGTGCTGCGCGACCACTCTCCCTACCACCCCGTCACCGGGCTCGACGTCATGGCCGTGAGCGCGAAGGGCAAGGTGCCCCAGGCGCACATCAGCCGCGACGAGGCCGATCGTGCGTGTCGCAACGCCGGCAAACGCCTCTGCACCGACGAGGAGTGGGTGCGGGCGTGCAAGGGCAGGAAGCCCACGCTGTACCCCTACGGCGACGACCACGTCGAAGGTCGTTGCAACGACAAGGGGGTCTCGAGCTTCAACCTGCTCCATGGTCCCGGCAACAACCAGCCTCCGGAGCAGAGCGCCTACACGATGGAGCGCATGAACGACCCGCGCCTCAACCAGATGAAGGGCACCGTGGCGCGTGGGGGAGAGTTCAAGCGCTGTCGCAACGCCTACAAGCTCTACGACATGGTCGGGAACCTCCACGAGTGGACGAGCTCGGCGAGCGGCACCTTCCGCGGGGGCTATTACCTCGACACGCACATCAACGGTCAGGGCTGCGACTACAAGACCGGCGCGCACAACGCGCGCTACCACGACTACTCGACGGGCTTCCGCTGCTGCCAGGGCGGCCCCGAGCAGAAGAGGGTCGACCGTGAGGAGAAGGCGCGTCGCGATTCCGCGAAGGCGGAGCTCGAGCGAGAGAAGGCCAAGCTCGCCAAAGCGAAGGCGAAGGACGAAGACGGCGGTCGCAAGCAGGAGAAGGCCACGCCCGAGGCCGAGGAGCGCGCGAAGAAAGAGAAGAAGCCCGGGAGCGCGCGAGGAGCCGAGAAGAAGGCGCCCGCAGGCTGAGGCGATCCCCGGGCAGCGAGCTGCTCACCCCCGCGAGCCCGTCGCCAGCCTCACTGCTCGTGGGGCATGCGATCGCGGGCGCTGCGGAAGTGCTGGAGCGGCGAGTAGGCCGAGAAGTTCGAGACGCGCGAGGTGTAGAGGCAGGCGTAGTCCTCGACCTGGTCACCGAAGCCCGAGCGGTCGTCCGACTCGCGCATGAGCGACCCCCAGTAGGGGTGGAAGCAGGCGTCGATCGCCTGATCGAGCTCCTCGACCTGGTGGTCGAGCGCGCGCATCTGCCCGCGGATCCTCTCCACGCTCCGCTTGGTGCGCAGCCGCTCGGCCTCGGCCAGGGCGCGCTCGGCGATGTCGCCGTCGAGCTCGGCGATGCGTCGGCTGAGATCCTTGAAGCGGCCTTGCAGGTAGCGCAGCTGATCCTCGAGCTCCTCTCGCTTCGCCGAGAGCTCCGAGACGAGGTCGCTCTCCCGCTTGCAGGCCTCGATCGCGGAGACCTCGCCTTCCATCTCCTGCAGGATGAGCGCCGTGCGCCACGCGCTCTCACGGCGCGAGCGCAGGATGTCGCCGTAGATGTGATCACCCACGTAGAGGATGCGGTCGCCCGTCGTGCCGAGGGCGCGCTCGAAGTCGTGCAGGTTGCCGCCCTCGTAGATCGCGCCTCGCTCGAGCGGCAGCGGCGCCTGGCGCGTGCCGTTCTGCGTGCGCAAGAGCAGCGGGTTCGCCTCGGTGAAGAAGGCCGGCTTGCGCGCGGCGACGACCACCGCGTCGAAGTAGTGACGGAAGCTCGGGTACTCGCTCATCGCGTCGCCGAGCAGGTAGCCCATCATCTTCTCGGTGTAGGCGGCGCCGCTGTTGGTGAGCAGGAAGAGGCGCTTGCCCGCCGAGCGCAGCTTGTGGAGCGTCGCCGCGAGCAGGGGGTCGCGATCGACGAAGCGCGGCAGGTCGGCCGCGACCTCGTCGAGGATGCTGCCGTCGCGGTGGGCCTCGTCGATCGACTCTCGGATGTCCTCGAAGAGTGCGCCGTAGTCGAGCGCTCGTCCGAGCGACTCGAGGTGGTCGATGACCCTCGCGTACACCGCGACCTCGCTGAGCGCGTAGAGCGTGTCGACCCAGTGGAAGCGTGTGCCCGAGGTGCGCACGCGCTTGGACTGGTAGAGAGCGCGCAGCTCGTCGCGCGCGAGCCGGCGCATGCCGTGGAAGCCCTTCTGCACGTGCTTGAAGCGGTCGAGCTTGAGGATGTGTCCGTGCTTCTTGTCGATGAGCAGGCCGCGGATCGGGAACTCGATCGGGTAGTCGAGCTCGTAGAGCTCGGCGGGGTAACCGCGCGCGACGAGCTTCTTCACCGTGTGCTCGACGCTCACCCGGTCCATCTCGGACTGGTTGTAGATCGCGAGCGTGTAGTCCATGTCGAAGCCCACCCAGTCGACCGTGCTCATCTTGAGGCTGCGGTTGACGAACACGCGGCGGCTGCGTGGGATCCTCGCCGCCGAGGTGGGTGCACTCTGGGTGCCGGCGAGCGGGAGCTCGAGCTGTTCGGCGGGCACGGGTCCAGGAGACTAGCAAATCCACGGCCGCGTTCGTGCTCGCACTGGCGCCGGGTCCGAGGGCTGGACTATCTTGCCGCCCGATCGATGGGAAGATCGGCTTCGCCTTCGTCGGACGCACCCACCCGAGCCGACGCCGCTCGAGCAGAGAGCACCCCGAGCCGCAGCGCCGCTGGCGATCGCGGGCCCCGTCCGCTCGGTCCGGGGCGCGGCTCGGACCGACCGACGGCCTGGTGGGTCGCAGCGCTCGAGCGCCGGCGCGCGCGGCTCGACGACGACGTGCTCGATCTGTCCACGCCGGTCGACTGGGCGAGCGAGGCGGAGCGCCAGGCCGCGGTCGCCTTCTTCAACGCAGCGTTCCGGGCCGAGGAGTCCGGGCTCCGTCAGGCGCACGAGCTCGCCTCGGAGGTCGAGGCGCGCGACCCGGAGCTGGCGGAGGCGCTCCGGCTCTACGGCGACGAAGAGGGCTGGCACCGCGAGCTGCTCACCGAGTTCATGGCGTTCATCGGCGGTGAGATCCGCCCGATGGGGCGCGTGACGCGCACCTTCTACGGTCTCTACGGGCGCGCGAAGCGCATGGAGACCATCGTGCTCGTGAACCTCATGTTCGAGACGATCGGCTCGACGACCTACCGCATGGCGCTCGGGCGCGTGCGGCACGAGGCCATCCGCCCGATGCTGCGCATCCTGACGCGCGACGAGTCCTTTCACGTGCCGCTCAACGTGCACTTCCTCAAGCTCGCGATGCGCGATCGCTCCGCCTTCGATCGGGCGAGGCTGCGCGCCCTCTACAAGCTCTGCTTCGTGGCGCTCGTCGCGTCGGCCTACGCGAGCCGTCGCCGCGCCAAGGCCTTCGACGGCATCGAGTTCCGAGAGCTCGCGCGCGCCTACGCCGAGCACCTCGGCGCGCTCTTCGAGCGTGAGCCCGAGCTCGGCTTCGAGCCGCCTCGCTGGTTGCTTCGTCTGCTCGACGTCGACCCGACCACGCTCGCGGGGAGCGAAGCCGCAGAGCGCGCCAGCATCGAAGAGGCCGAGCGCAGCGTCGACCGCGCCGCGACGGTCGTGGGCGCGCTGGGCTAGCCTGGCTGGCCCGGCCGCGCGAGACGTCTCAGCCTCGAGCGCCGGGCGTGTGGCCGGCGATCCGCCGGCCGTCCCGCAGGACGAAGCGCGTCCGCGGTGTTCCCCAGGGCATGACGACGGCGGCCTCGTGCGGCAGATCCCAGCCGACGAGGTCGGCGCGCGCGCCGCGGCGGAGCGTGCCGACGTCGTCGAGCCCGAGCGAGCGCGCCGCCTCTCGCGTCGCGCCCAGCCAGGCCTCGTCGACCGAGAGCCCGTAGCTGCGCACCGAGAGCGCCATCGCGAGAGGCAGGCTCTCGGTCGGCGCGGTGCCTGGGTTCGCATCGCTCGCGACCACGAGCCTGAGGCCCACGCGCCGGAGCAGCGCAAGGTCGGGTGGCGCCATGCCCAAGGTGTAGCTCGCCACCGGGAGCAGCACCGCGCGTGTGCCGGCCTCGGCGAGTGCGCGCGCCGCCGCCTCCGAGAGGTGCTCGACGTGGTCGACGCTCGCGGCGCCGAGCTCTGCGGCGAGCTCGGCCCCTCCCACGTCGGCGAACTGACCGACGTGCAGGCGCAGGCCGGCGCCGAGCTCGCGCGCCTTCTCGAGCGCGGGGCGCGCCTCGGCCACCGAGAACGCGCTTCGGTCGACGTAGGCGTCGACGTAGCGGAAGAGGCCCTCGCGGGCGAGCTCGGGCAGGTCGTGCTGCGCCACGCGACGGGCGAAGGCCGGGCGATCGCCCTCGGCCTCGGGCGGCAGGGCGTGCAGGGCGAGGTAGGTCGGCACGACGCGCGGCAGCGAAGCCACTCCAGCGGCGCACGCGATCGCGCCGAGCTGCTTCTGCTCGCTCTCGAGATCGAGCCCGTAGCCGCTCTTCACCTCGACGGTCGTGACGCCGAGCTCGGCCATGCGCGCGAGGCGCGCTTGGAGCTCGGCGGCGAGCTCTGCGAGCGAGGCTGCGCGCACCGCGCGCATGCTCGCGCGGATGCCTCCGCCACGCGCGGCGATCTGCTCGTAGCCCGCGCCCGCCATGCGCGCTGCGTACTCGTCGTGTCGAGAGCCCACCCAGGCCGCGTGGGTGTGCGCGTCGACGAGGCCCGGGCTGACC
>ERZ761602.966-NODE-966-length-56224-cov-5.134736_pt1 | contig 56224 bp, 50 predicted proteins | sample MGYA00512165_ERZ761602 | MGnify/ENA primary metagenome ERZ761602 (study PRJEB28899, sample SAMN02445085) | bioreactor sludge metagenome | biome: EBPR sludge; isolation source: Thorneside wastewater treatment plant | place: Australia: Brisbane, Thorneside Wastewater... | reverse complement strand
AAGGCCACCAAGGACGTGCTGCGCAACACCGCCTTGATGATCGGCGACCAGCTGGTGACCACCGACAGCCTGGGGCACTATACGGTGACCATCAGTGGCGTCACCTGCGACAGGGGCAGCAACTGGCAGATCAAGCGGTGCAACGAGGATGCCTATGGCCAACTGGTGGTGCGGCGGGTGCTGAGCGAGGCCAGCGTCACCATCAACAGCCATTGGAAGCGCTACGCGTTCTGCGATGGCGGCATCACGCCCTGCCACGAGCAACGGCGGGAACTGTTCGTGCCGTAAGGGGAGGAGTGTCCATCACTCCTTCGTGAAGCGGAGCACATCCCGTTCACCGTCGGTATCCCAAAGCTGAAGCACGTAGAGACCCGGACGCACATCTGCCAGTTCGAGGGATGTGCGCCATTGGTTTCCCGCCTTCAGCAGCACGCCATTGATGGTCATGATGCTCCACTGCGCAATGCGATGCCCGGGCCATACCACGAACAGGTGATCCTGCGCGGGGGATGGATGGGCGAGCGCACCGCCCGAGCAGTTGCGCTCCTGTATCGACGTGCTGATGTCCTGCCCCAGGCGCAGCGTGGAGCCGCCCACCACGTAAACGGCGTTGTCGCTGCCCAAGGCGAAGCCCTGCGAATTGCTGCTGCCGGCGGTGATGTACCAGGCGCCGGTGCCATCGCTGTTCACCTTGCAGATGCCCATGGCGAACAGCGTTCCGGCGCAGAGGTAGGCGTGGTTGTCGGCGTCGAGCAGCATCTGGGCGTGCAACAGGAAGTTGTTGGGGCCGTCGGCGTCGTTGTTCAGCCAGATCTGGTCGCCGTCGATCGACGCCTTGAGGAAGGCCGCGCCACCGCTGCCATTCAAGGGGAACCCGCTCACCACCGGTGCGCCATCGCTGCCCGCTTCCACGCGGTAGGCGGTGATGGGGTAGGTGTACTCCCACAGCAGCGCGCCGGTGGGCGAGAGCTTCTTGATCACGCTGCCGCCTCCGCTGGCGGGTGTTCCGTGCACGCAGTAGGTGTTGCCAAAGGCATCGCCGGCGGCATCGCCCACGGTGAAGCTGGAGACGCCGGGCAGGCTCCACACCGTGTTGCCATCGCGGTCGATGCGCGCATACCCGTTGATGTTGCCGGTGATGCCCCGCGCGCTGATCACCAGCTGGCTGTCGGGCGTGAACTTGATGTTGATGGGCGCGCCGATGCCGACCGCATCGTACCAGTCCCACACGGTGCCGCCATCGGGGTCCAGCTTCTTCACCTTGGTCACCATCCCATTGGGCCCCATGCCCAGGCCGAGCACGTAGATGTGGTTGGCCTTGTCCACCACGCATTTGCGGGTGGAGGAGCCGTCGAAGTCGGTCTCATACACCACGCGCCATACGAGCCCGCCGTCGGGGTCGAACTTCATCACCAGGCTGTTGGCGTTCACCGGGTTGGAGAAGCCGCTGGTGATGGTGCCGGTGACGATGGCGTTGCCCTGCTGGTCGGTGGCCACCCAGGTGGCGCGGTCGGTGCGCGTGGTGCTGGTCTGATCGTACGCTGCGTTCCATAGCAGTTCGCCCGCGCTGTTCCGTTTGGTGAGGGTGATGTCGCCGCCCAGGTTCGCGTCGTAGTTCACCGTGAAGACGTTGTCCTGCTGGTCTAGCGCGATGGCCAGGCCGTTGAGTGGCTGCACCCAATCGACCGTTACCTGGGCGTGCGCCTTCGCCGGGAAGGCGACCAGGGCAAGGGGGATGAAGAAGCGGGTCATGGGCGCTGCTGGTTCGTGCTCAAAGCTGCCCCAAGGTGAGGCGGGCGGGCATGACCGCGATCAGCAATGCCGCCCACGCAGGCGATGCACCGGACGGGGCGGGAAGGGAGGCCGACGGAGCGGCGGCTGGGCGGCGCGCTCAGTACGAGCCTGGCACATCCTCATCCACGCAGAGGATGATGTCCGCCTGGCCGAGGCTCTCCGCGGGCAGCTTCTTCAGTTGCGGCGCGGTGATGGTGGCGATGGTGACCACCTTGAGGTCGGGCCGCGCGCGCTTCAGGTACCAGCCGATGCCCTCGTGGAAGTCGGAGTGGTAGGTGCCGTTGAAATGCAGGAAGCGCTTGCCCGGGGCGAGTGCTTGCAGGATGAAGTGCGCCATGGTGGCATCTTTCAGGGCCTGCGCCTTCACGATGTTCGGCGTGGCGTGGTCGCCCATCATGGCCAGCATCTTCACGTAGCCGGGCAGATTGGGGTCGAAGGCGATGGGCAGCGGGGCGATGAAGCGGCGCTGATCGGCGGGCACGGTATCGAGGGCCTCGAAGCCGCCCTTGCTCACGGCGCGGGCGTAGCGGCGCGGCACGTTGGCCGCCACGAAGGGCAGCTGGCGCTCCTTGGCCAGCTCCACCAGCGGCGCGTAGTCGGTGGGGTGGTTCTTCCACAGGCGGGCCAGCGTGTCGAATGCGGCCTGGTCGATCTCGCCCTTCAGGTAGCGGTCCAAGGTGGCCTGGTCGTCTGCCTCGATCATCTCGGCGCCGAGCACGAGCCCGCCGCGCGCGGCCAGGTCGCGCGCCACCTCCAGCTGCAGCCAATGCGCGATGGCGTTGTTGTGCAGCTCGCCGAAGAGCACCACATCGGCCGCGGCCACCGTGCGCAGGAGCTGCTTGTGCGACACCTTGCCGCCCTTGGCGTTGAAGAGCGCGTAGGAGGGCAGCACTTGTGCGGACGCATGGCCACCAGAAAGCAGCGCGACGATGAGAAGGAGCGAGTAGGGGATAGGGATGCGCATCGTCATGCGGCTAATGAACGGTATCTGATCGACTATGAAGCTGACCACCGCGCGGTAACGACGATGAATCATTCGCCCAAGGCCACGCGCGCCGCCAGTAGTGCGCTTACCAAGGTGATCGGTGTGAAGATCAAGGTCTCGCGCAGGTCGAGCGCCATGAGGTTTCCGATGGTGTTGAGGGCGAAGAGCGCGCACACCACCCATAGGCCCCACTTGCCCACTGCCGGCATTGAACGACCGATAAGGCCCATTCGGACCAGCACGAGCGCAACGAAGACGAGCAGGATCGTGATGCTGACGAGCGCGCCCACCGTGCGTTCCTCCTCGTTCTGCAAGCGCCCGCCCCAGACCAGTTCCGTGGGGATGAAGCCAGCGAGCACCACCAGCTGGAACGCGATGGCCGCAGTGAAGAGCACCAGCAGGCCGATGGCGGCGGCGCGGAAGGGGATGAGGCTGCGCATGGCGCGAAGATGCGCTCCGAGCCGGGGAGGGTCACCGTGCCACCAAGGTGTGCGCCATTGCAGCGGGAAGGCATCCGATCGATGCATGGCCGCGGTCGGCTGGAAGCCCCCTGAAGTTCCGAGCCCGCGCCGGTGCAGGCACCGGGCATGATGCCGCGGTGCCCGGCGCATGATCATCGGGGAGGCAGCAGGCCGTGCTTGATCCAAGGAATACGGACAAGCGGTCGCGCAGATTTTCGTATCTTGCGCCGACTGGCGCCATTCGTGCTCTCGGGGCCTTCGGGTCCGGCCGTTCAGGTCAGCGCGGTTCACATCTTACTCACCCTTAAACCCTGACGTATGAACATCTACGTGGGCAGGTTGAACCATGCCATTACCGAACTCCACCTCGAATTGCTCTTCGGCCATTTCGGCGAGGTCGAGCGCGCCAAGGTGGTCACCGATCCGATCACCGGGGAAACGCGTGGCTTCGGCTTCGTGGAGATGAAGGATGCGCGATCCGCCACCAAGGCCATCGACAAGCTGGATGGCGTGAAGCTGGAAGGGACCACCCTGGTGGTGCGTCCCGCTCATCCCGCGCCGCACGACTGATCCGTGACGCGCTTGGCGCTGCGGTCAGTAGCGGTGGAAGGGGTCGCCTCCGGGGCGTTGCGGTATGGTTGAAGGCATGCCGGCCTGTGCTTGCAGGAAGGCGAGCAATTCATCGAGCAAGGCGGCGTGCAGCTCGCGCTGTTCCTGCAAGGCCTCGCGGTCCGGCAGCGCGAAGCGCCCGGCTCCTGCCAACCGCAGCAGGTAGGCGCTGGTGAAGCTCTCGTGGCCGAAGGGCTGCTTGGGGTCCAGGTAGCGCAGGTCGCCGCGCACGCCGCGGAACATCGGGAAGGGCGGTTCGCCCTCGGTATCGGCCACCAGCAGGATGGGCATCGGGTAGCGGTGCGTGGTGATGGCCTCCAGCACATGCGGCCATTTGTCGCGCACCTCGGCAGTGTCGGTCTTCCATTCTAGGGTGGTCTCCAGGCTGATGAAGGCATCGGCAAGGCCCGGTTCGTGCAGTGTGCACCAGCCCTCCTGCGCGCCCCAGCTGTGGCCGATGCAGAAGACCTTGCCCCCGTTGGCGATCTGTCGCGCGAAGCGCAGCATGGTGCGGATGCTGCTGCAATCGGGCTCCCACGTGAGCGGTGTGCCGTACATGGCGTTCTCCAAGGGCCAGTGGAAGTTGCAGGAGAGGAAGACGAACCCGTTGGCCGCGAAGTGCTCGGCCATCCCCGCGTTCTCGTCGCTTAAGCCTTGGGCGCCGTGGTGGTAGACGATCACAGGCCTGGACCCATGCATGGGCAATTCGGCCTTGATGGCACGGGTGCCCAGCACGAAGAGGCTGTCCTTCGCCTGCTGTTCGGTGAATGGCGTGTAGTCGATGGGGGCATCGCCATCGAATGGGTAGCGCAGGCAGTACTCGATGAAGGCGCTGTCCATGCGGAACAGCAGTTCGTTGTGCACGCGCTGCAGTGATGCCTCCAGCATCCGCTCGCGAAGCTGGGCGTAGGTCAAGCGCACGCCCACCGGCGGGTTGTCCAGCGGGAACCAGGCCTGCACGAAGAGCGGTGCCGGACCATCATAGCCGAATGCCGTGTACCGCAGGCTGTCGTTGAAGAGCAGCGTGTCCGCGAAGCCGATGGGACGGGGAGGCTGCGCATCGACACTGGTGCTCACGAACAAGAGGGCGATGAGCAGGGAAGGTCGCTTCATCGATACAAGGTAGCCAAGCCCATCCGAAGAGCTCCTGCGGCGGATCAAACCCTCCCATACCGTCTGGAGGAACATGCGCACCTTTGGGCTGCCAGCCGCCCCATGCGTTCCATCGCAACCCTTCTGCTGCTCACCGCCGTGCTGGCCGAAGCGCAGGACCCGGTCTTCGTGTACCACACACCCCGCGCGCAATACATCTTCCCGGAGGAGGCCGATCCCGCCTATGTGCTGTTCAGCGATGCGCCCGTGCATGAGCAGCCTGCCATGGAAGCGCCCGTAGTGCTGAAGGCCGTGGCCGGTGACCTGGTTCAGGTGCTGGAGGCCACCGAGGACACCCTGGTCCTGAACGGGGTGATGAGCCACTGGTACCGCGTGGCCTTCGGCGACGTGGAAGGCTGGACCTGGGGCGGGAACCTGGCGCAGCGCACCTTCGGCAGCCAGGGCGACCCCACCGTGAAGTTCGTGGCCGGCATCGATCACGTGACGCCGTCGGACACGGGGCGCTACGACTTCAGCTACCGCCTCGTGGCGGTGAAGGATAGACGTGAACTCGACCGCATCGTGGTACGCAGCTTCGCGTGGGGCTTCGAAGAGGTACTCGACCACGGCCACCGCGGATTGCGCAACGTGGATGATGTGATCACGCTCGCGGTGCCCTGCGTGGGCGGCTGCGGCTGCACCACCGGCGAAGTGGTGGTGTTCTGGAGCGGCGGCCGCTTCCACCACGTGGCCGATCTGATGGGCACGCCCGATGGGGAGTTCAGCGAGAACGTGGGGTTCGTCTACCCGTCGGACATGGAGGGCGAGGCCAACACCATTGTGCGTGTGACCAGCACCTACGAAGAACCGGAAGAAGAGGAAGAGGCGGAGGTGCCCACGAACACCATCACCCGCATCCTGCGCAAGGAGTACTTGCACTGGGACGGCACGGCCTTGGTGCCCAGCGGCCGGGCGATGGAGGAGCGACGGTATGCGATGACGCTGGACTGAACCGGATGGCCGTCCGACGGGCGGCAAGGCAGCGGCACGCCCCCTCCCTTTGGACGGTGCCGAGGCCTCCGGCGCAAACGGTACTTTCACCATGCCCAATGGCCGACATCCGAACGCCCGATCAGCGCTTGCGCGTCTTCATCAGCAGCACCATCGAGGAGCTGCGCGAGGAGCGGCGCGCCGTGCGCGAGGCCGTGGAGTCGCTGCGCCTCATCCCCGTCTTCTTCGAGGCCGGTGCGCGTCCTCATCCGCCGCGCGAGCTATATCGCGCCTACCTCGATCAGAGCGACATCTTCGTGGGGATCTACGCGGGCAGCTACGGCTGGGTGGCACCGGAGATGACGGTGAGCGGCCTGGAGGATGAGTACCTGCTCTCCGGCGGGCGCCCGCAGCTCATTTACATCAAGGACGTCCCCGAGCGTGATGCCAGGCTCACCAGGCTGCTGGACAGCATCAGGGGGAGCGGTGCCGTGAGCTATCAGAAGTTCAGCACGCCCGCCCAGTTGACCGAGCAGCTGCGCAACGACCTCGCCCTGCTGCTCAGCGAGCGCTTCGCGGCGAAGCGCACCGTGGTGACGGGGGTCGCGCTGCCCGCCATGCGCAGCGCCACCATCGGCCGCGATGCCGAGCGCGCGGCGCTGCGGGAGCTGCTCCTGCGGCCCGATGTGGGCATGGTGACCCTCACCGGCACGGGCGGCACCGGCAAGAGCCACCTGGCCCTGCGCGTGGCGCATGACGTACAGCCGCTCATGGCCGACGGGGCACGCTTCGTGGCCCTGGCCCCCGTGGCACGGCCGGAACAGGTGGTGCCGGCGATCGCGGCAGCGCTGGGCCTCGTGGACAGCGGTGCGGACCTGCTGGAGCGCATCCGCACGGAGCTGGCCGGTCGGCGATTGCTGTTGCTCATGGACAACTTCGAGCACGTGCTCGATGCTGCACCCGTGGTGGGCGATCTGCTCGACCATGCTCCGCGGCTCAAGGTGCTGGTCACCAGCCGGGCGCCGCTCCACCTCGTGGGCGAGCAGGTCTTCACGCTGGCCCCGCTGGCCGAACCTCCGGAGCAGGAGCGCGATATCGCACGCCTGATGGCCTGTCCCTCGGTGGAGCTCTTCATCCACCGCGCGCGGGCCCGTGCCGCGCAGCTCCCGCTCGACACGGCCAACCTGCAGGCCGTTGCCGCGCTCTGTCGCCGCCTGGATGGACTTCCGCTGGCCATCGAGCTCGCCGCCGCGCATACCAAGTACCTCACGCCCGTGGCCTTGGAGCAGCGCATGCACCGCACGCTGGACCTGTTGGAACGCGGCCCACGCGACCTGCCCGAACGGCAGCGCACCATGCGGGCCGCCATCGGGTCCAGCCATGAGCTGCTGGTACCCGGCCATCGGACCTTTTTCCGGCGGCTCGCCGTGCTGAGCGAGCGCTGGACCATTGAGCTGGCCGCCGCCGTGACCGATGCCGCCGCACTGGGGCTCGACGCCATGGATGCCCTCGAGCAGTTGGTGGACATGGGCCTGGTGCGCGTGGCGCCGAGCGGCGCGCACGACGCGGACACCGGTCCCCGATTCCAGCTCCTGCACGTGGTGCGTGAATTCGCCCTGGAGGAACTGGATGCCCATGGCGAACGCGACCAGGCCATGGAGCGCCTGCAGGCCTGGTGCATGGAGCTCGTGAAGGAATCCTACGTTCACGCCAGTACGGACAACGTCATTCCTTGGATGGACCGCGTGGAGGAGGGTTACGCGGATCTGCGCACGGTGATCCGCGCCGCCATGGACCGCGGCGATGTGCCCACCGTGTGGACCCTGGTGGCGCACCTCAATACGTTCTGGCTGCTGCGGGGCTACCGCGGCGAAGCGCTGGATTGGCTGCGGAGCACCGGGCTCGATGCCCTGGCGAAGGACCCAACCGCTTTCGCTGAGATGCCCGCCATCCTGCGCGGCGGTGTGCTCTTCGCGGCCGGTACCATGTGCTATTACGCGGAGCACCTGGATGTGGGCGTGGCCTATCTGGAGCGGGCGGTGGAGTGCTATGCGGAACCGGGCATCCCACCCAACCTCGTCTTCTTCGCCTGGCTCTTCCTCGGCATGTCGCGCATCGGCGCCAATGACCCGCTGGCCGGTGAGACCATGGCGCATACGCTGCGCGTGGGGCGCGCCAACGGCGATGGATTCCTCGTGGGGCTGGGGCTCTGCTTCAACCACGAGATCCGCATGCGCGCCGGGCAGACGGAGCTCGCGGCCGCGGACCTCGAGGAGGCGGAGCGCCTTGCGCGCACCCATCCACGGCGCCTGTTGCACAGCAGTCTGCACCTGGCCAAGGGCAACCTGGCCATGCTGATGGGCAACTACGCCGAAGCAGGCCGGGAATACGCCCTGTGCCTTGATTCGGCCAACAGCCAGCGCATCGCCGGCACGGTGGGCTGGGCCTTGAACGGCGGCGGCTATTGCGCACTGCTGCAAGGGAGGGTGGAGGAGGCCCGGACCCTGTTCCGGGAAGGCATCGAAGCGGCCCGCTTGGGCGGCTACCGTGCGGCCATGATGGCGCACTGGGCCGGCCTCGCCTGGGCGCTGCTGCTGTAGGGCGATGCCGAGCGGGCTGGCCGGCTCTTCGGTGCGGCGGAGGCGCAGCGCAGCTCGATCCGCTACTCACCCTGGCGCGTGACGCAAAGTCTGTTCGAGCGCGTCCGTGCCGAGTTGGAGAAGGCCATGGCGCCCGATGTGCTGGCGCGCAGCATGGCCGAAGGCGCAGCGCTCAGCATGGATGAAGTGCTCGCCCTGGCGTCCTCCTGACCCGGCCTTGCCGACCGGCAGCTGTTCTGGCATCACGCTTCGGTGCGGGGAAGGGCTGCCCGGGATGACGTATGGAAGCGAGCCCGAAGGAGCAGTTTCGAACCTCAATGAGGATCGCGTGTACGGTGCGACATGCGCTCCGTTCTGCTGCTGCTCGCGCTTGCGCCCATCGCACTGGCCGCCCAGCACTGCGGTTACGACTTCGCCGCCATCATCGTGGTGCATCCTCATCGCTTGAACAGCGCGGCGGACGAGCCCTGCCTGCGTATCACCCTGCTCGACACGAACAACCTGCCGGCCATGATCAACGGTCAGGAATGGAACCGGTTCCGGCCGAATGATGGTCGCAGCACCCTGCCCGACCGCACCTGGCAACCGCACTTCGATCGGTACAAGGGCCATGAGTTCCCGTTCGCCGGCGACAACTACGTCCTGGTGGTCCCGGCCCGGCTGGACTATTCGGGATACGCCATCCTGGTGCAGGATGAACGCAATGGAGGCCTGGGTGGACTGCGACGCAGGGTGGTGCCGATCACCAACAACGATGTATACCCGCTGTGTGGCCGATACGATGAGGAGGTCTATCCACCACTGGAAGGAAGACCGACCTTCGCACCGGTGGACATCATGCTTGATCCGCGATGAGAGCCCTGCTCCTTGTGCATTCATGCATGCTGGGGCTCATCCTCCCGGCACAGCCCGATTTCGACCGCAACTACTGCGGCTTCGCGCCCAATGACAGCATCGACATCACCAGCGATGGGATCCCGGACCTGGTGGTGCAGGGCTTCCGCAGCGGCACGGATGATGAGCCGAGCAGCTCAGGCACCTGCTATCTCCATGTGATGAACCTGCCGGGCACCATCCTGTTGAATGCCCGCGATGCGCAAGGCTACTGGCGTGTCAAGCAGTTCGCTAACGGTGATCACGTAGCGGCCATCGACACCGCCGTGCAGGACGATCTGCGCATACCGACCATCTGCTACACGGACGGTTCCATCCAAGTGGCCTATTGGGGTTATGGGCACCAGTCGTCAATGATGACCGTATCGCCCAACCTGAGGGCCCAGCATTACGTGTTCCGAACGGTGGCGAACGGCAAGACCTGGCACGGATCCTTCAGCATTGAGCCACGCGTGCGGATGGACCTGGTGAAGATGCGCGTTGGCGCATTGGTGCCCGCCGATCAACCCTTCGTGGTGCGGTGACCGCGCCGATGCAACCTTGAAGATCCCCATGACCCGATTGCTCCTCTTCCTTGCCGCGCTGGTGCTCCACCATGTGCTCAACGCACAGTTCAATTGGCAGTGGGCGCGGCAGCTCACCGGGCAGATCCAGCCCAGCATGCACGGGCTCGCGGTGGACGCGGCCGGCAACACCGTGGTCTGCGGCGGCTACTACGGCACGCTCACCATCGGCGCCCTGCCGCCGCTCACCAGCGCCGGGCAGAGCGACCTCTTCGTGGCCAAGTTCTCGGCGGATGGCACGCCGCTCTGGGTGCGCGGCGCGGGCGGCGTCAACTTCGATGAGGCCTGGGATGTGACGGTGGACGCGCAGGGACGCATCTCCATCACCGGCTATTTCGAGAGCCCCAGCATCACCATCGGTGCCACCGCGCTGAGCAGGCTGGGCAACATGGACATCCTCGTGGCGCAATACGATGCGAACGGCACAGCGCTCTGGGCGCAGCGCTATGGCTGGACGGCGAGCACCGGACTGGAATGGGGCCGCGGGATCGTGGCCGATGCCAACAACGACCTGTACGTGGCCGGGCAGTACAAGACCGCGCTCCAGGTGACCGGCCTTCCTGAACTGGATGCCTGCAACAACCGGGAACAAGGCTTCCTGATGAAGCTCGATGCCAATGGGAATGGCATCTGGTCCTTGCGTCCGCAGTGCACCAGCGACCAAAGCCTCGGGCAGACCGTGTGCAACGCCCTGGCCCTGGATCCAGCAGGGAACGTCTTCCTGGGCGGTGATTTCAGGGGCGATACCGCCTTCTTCGCCACGGACACCCTGCCCAACTTTATGCCCAGCGGACAGAGCGACGATGCCTTCGTGGTGAAGTACACCCCGGATGGCGAGGAAGCGTGGGTGAAGGCCTGGGCGGGCTTCAACTACGACGAGATCAAGAGCATCGCCACGGACAGCGAGGGGAACGTGATCGTCGCCACCACCCGTGAAGGCGGCTACCTGATCGATGGCATCGACCTGCCGATCGCCGGCACGTTGACCACCTACGACATCACCTTGTGGAAAGTGGACCCGCAAGGGACCGCCATGTGGGGCATCCGCGCCGGGAATGGCATCGGGACCCACGAACTGCTTTCCGCGGATGTCGACGCGAACGACCATGTGTGGGCCGGCGGCTACTTCGGGCGGAACATCTTCGTCGATACGTTCGAGGTGCCTGATCTTGGAACGGACCTTCCTTATGGCCTGGTCGTGGCGCACTTCGACCCGGAGGGTACGGTGCTCGACGCATACGTGGACCGTGGTGTCGGCCCTCTTCTGGTGAACCGGCTGCGTTGCGGCGAAGCCGGTGAACTGCACCTGGCGGGCGGATACAACGACTCCATCACGTTCGCGCCCTTGGCGCAGCTGAACGGTGATGGCAGCTTCGTGGTGAAGGGCGATGACCTGACGACCAGCATCACTGCTCCGCCGAGCGATCACGCCTGGTCCGCGGCTCCCGTACCTGCCGATCGGTACATCGTGATCACCGCCTCGAACGGCGGGGCGCTTGGAGAGTTGCGTGTACTGGACGCTTTGGGCCGCGAGGTCCTTCGCGCCAGCACACAGGGAAACACCTTCAGCTTGGACTGTTCCACGTGGCCTGCTGGCAGCTATGTGGTGCACAGCGGAAGGCTGCACGAACGCATACTCGTGTTGCACTGATGCGCATTTCCAGCTGTCGTTCAGTGGACCCGTGCAGGTCGGTAGTGCTGCTGCTGGCCGGCCTTTACCTGGGTCTCCACGCGACTGCCCAAGGCGACCGCATCATCCCCGGCCCTCCGCCTGATGAGTACGTGGACGTGACCGGCGATGGGCGCGCTGATCTGCTGATCACCAGCCGCACCATTCAGATCTCCGATCCCGAGCAACCCGGATACCATGGCTTGCATAAGGTGGGTGTGCGTACGCTGAGCGGCACCGCTGTGCTGATGTGGAGCACACCGAGCAACCAGCGCTGGTTCACCCTGGACAGCGCCGCGCGACTCGATACTGCGGAGCTCGCCGCGCGCATCCGCTTCAAGCAACTGAGTTGGACCGACCAGGATAAGCCCACGGAATTCTGGTTGCTGGAGCGCCCGTTCGGACCGGCGATCACAGCGGATCAGGATGGTTGGTACGGAACCGGCGAGCACCCCGGCGTCCGCACGCTGGTCATTCGCAGCGCGAATGATCTCGGCACGAGCATCGCTGCGTTCAACTTCGAATTGCCCTTCCCGTATGGGCGGATCGTGGTCCGTTCCATCGAGGCGGTGCGTGTGCCGAATGGATATGGCGCGGAGGGTGATCACGTGCCACCGAAGCCCAAGGTCGTTCGTGAATACGAGTTCGGGCATGAAGAGAGCGAGCCGCAGGTGATCGTGCCGCCGGGTGTGCCGCCGGATGAACGCGTGAACCTGAACGGCGACGAGGTGGATGACCTGGTGATCACCGGCCGTCGCGAGCGAATTGATGGAACCAACGAGCAGGGCCGCTTCATCCGGGGCATCTCACCGATGCCCGGCACTCAATTGCTCATGTCCCGTGAGCGCTGGGGCGTGCTGGGCTTCTTCCAGCTGCACGAAGGCGAGGTATTGACTCCGGAGCGACTGGCCAGTGGGCTTGGCGCTGGCGTGCTCGCCTGGGCTGATGGTGCGCAGGTGTTCATCCCGGTCGCACACCATCCGGTCGGCATGTCCGGTCGACCGCAGGGCTGGTCGTTCGAGGCGGATGCCTTCAACGGTGCGCTCGTATTCCGGACCATGGAATACGGCCGACCGACCATCGGTACGCTCGAGATCGTTACGGACGGGAGCGGAGGGCAGTTCAGAGTGCGGCCACAGACCTGGGTGGAGGAAGGGCAGGTGCTGGAGGTGCGCTAGCTCGCATCTTCGCCCCGCGTCGTTCGCCGATGCGTGAACCATGACCGACCAGGAACTCGCCCGCGCGCTGCGCGCCCTGAGCCGCAACGCGCTCATGCTGCAGACGGAGCTGCGCAATGGCCTCGTGGATGAGGGCCTCATCGCCGACATCGAGGCGTGCATGGAGCAGGGCATCTCGCTGGATGCGCGTTGCGCGGCGCTGGTGGGGCTGGTGGATGCCCTGCGCGAGAGCACCTTGACCCCGCGCGCGGAACTGTTGAGCGACACCATTCGTGCGTGCGAGAAGCTGCGCGATGGGATCGAGCGCGTGCTGGGGCGCTTGTGAGGCAGCAGGGTTCAGTGCTCGCCGCATCCGGCGCAGCCGGTGCACGGGCCGCACGCCACGCTGCCGGCCGACTGACCCGCCTGCGCGGACTTCCGCTTCGGTGCCCACACCCAAGCCAGGTAAAGCGCGGCGCCGAGCACGATGGCGATGGTGAGCGCGGTCTGCATCACGGAGTGGTGAGGAATGCGGTGAGCTGGTAGGTGATGAGGCTGGCAAGGTACGCCAGCCCGAAGAGGTAGCCCCCCATGATCCACATCTGCTTCCACGAGCCGGTCTCGCGCTTCACCACCACGAAGGTGCTGAGGCATTGCGGCGCGAACACCATCCACAGCAGCAGCGAGAGCTTGGTGGCCAGCGGCCATTCGCGCGTGATGCGCTCGCGGAGCTGTTCGTCCACCTCGCCCTCATCGCCGTCCATGGCATAGGCGGTGCCCAGCGCGCTCACCACCACTTCACGAGCGGCCATGCCGGGCACCAGCGCGAAGGAGATCTGCTCGTTGAAGCCGATGGGCTTGAAGACGTAGTGCAGCGCGTGACCCAGTTCGCCGGCCAGGCTGCGACCATTCTCGCGCGGTGAGGGAACGGTGTAGAGCGCCCACATCACGATCGTGAGGGCGAGGATGATGGTGCCCACACGGCGCAGGAAGATCATGGCGCGCTCCCACAGGCCGATGACCAGGCTGCGGCCATCGGGCCATTGGTAGGCCGGAAGCTCCATCATCAGCGGGGAGCGTGCCGCGTGCTTGTCGCTGCGCTTGATCACCCAGGCCACCGTCATGGCGGCCACCACGCCGAGCACGTAGAGGCCCACCATCACCAGGGCGGCGGCCATGGCATCGTCGGGGAAGAGGGCAGCGACGAGGAGCGTGTACACGGGGATGCGCGCCGAGCAGGCCATCAGCGGCGCGATGAGGATGGTGGTGAGCCGGTCGCGCCAATGGCTGATGGTGCGCGTGGCCATGATGCCCGGTATGGCGCAGGCGAAGCTGCTCAGCAGGGGGATGAACGAGCGGCCGGACAGCCCGGCAGCGCTCATGGGCTTGTCCAGCAGGAAGGCCGCGCGCGGCAGGTAGCCCGAGGCCTCCAGCGCCAGGATGAAAAGGAAGAGGATGAGGATCTGCGGCAGGAAGACGATCACGCCGCCCACGCCGCCGATGACGCCTTCCACCAGCAGGCCGCGCAAGGGGCCTTCAGGCATGTTGGCTTCCACCAGGCCCGCGATGGCGCCGAAGCCGTCCTCGATCCAGCCGGAGAGCATGTCGCCGCCGGAGAACACCGCCAGGAAGGTGGCGAAGAGCACCAGCGCCAGCACTGCGAAGCCCCACAACGGATGCATCAGGAAGCGGTCGATGCGGATGCTCGGGTCCTGGTCGATGGCCGGCGCGGTGACGGTGCGGTTGAAGATGCCGAGCACATCGCGCTGCGTTGCCAGCACCTGCTCCACGCCGGGCGGCCTCCAATGTGCGGGCGGCGCATCGCGCATCGGCGCATCCAGCAGGGCGCGCAGCTCATCAGCGCCGTGCGCGTGCACGCTCACCGTCTCCACCACGGGGAGATTCAGCTCGCGCGACAGCAGCGCCTTGTCGATCCGGATGCCGAGCTGTTTGGCGCGGTCCATCTTGTTCAGCACCACCAGCAGTGGCAGCCCGAGCTGCCGGGCCTCGAGCACCAGGCGCAGGTGCAGCCGCAGGTTGGTGGCGTCGGCCACGCACACCAGCAGGTCGGGCAGTGCCTCCTGGCTGTGACCGGTGATCACGTCGCGCGTCACGGCCTCGTCGGTGCTGAGCGCGTTCAGGCTGTAGGCGCCGGGCAGATCGAGCACGTGGATGCGTCGTCCGCTGGCCGTGCGCATCACGCCTTCCTTGCGCTCCACGGTGACGCCGGCGTAGTTGGCCACCTTCTGGCGGCTGCCGGTGAGCAGGTTGAAGAGGGCCGTCTTGCCGCAATTGGGGTTGCCCAGCAGGGCGATGCGCCGGGGCAGGGCGGGAGAGGGGCCGCTCATCTAGCTGTTGGCGATGACTTGGATGAAGGCGGCCTCGCGCCGGCGCAGCGCGAACGTGGTATGCCCCAGGCGGATGGCGAGCGGGTCGCGGCCGGGTTTCGCCTCGCGCACCACCTGCACGCGCTCGCCGGGCACGAAGCCCAGTTCAAGCAGGCGCAGCACCAGGTTGCGGTCGGCGGCATCGGCGGGCACGGTGACGCCGGCCACGGTGGCCCACGCCGCTTCGGACAGCTGGTCCAGGCTCACCGTGCGCTCACGCTTCGCTTCCATAGGGGGCGCGAAGGTCCGAACGGAATGGGTGCGGTGGAATACCGCGATCAGGGTATGTGACGTCCCGAAGGGACGAGACATGGATAGCCCACCAATGACCCAGAATGCCGAAGCGTCCCGTAGGGACGCGATATTGGTGAGCAACGCCAGATATTCCGCATATTCGAATGACCCAACGGAGCATGTTCGGCTCATGGCCAATACCTACACCCAGATCCACATCCAAGCCGTTTTCGCTGTGCAGAACCGGGCCAGCTTGATCTCCCCGACCTGGAAGGATGAGCTGTACCGGTACATCACGGGTATCATCCAGAACCATGGCCACAAGCTCCTACAGATCAATGGCATGCCCGATCACGTGCACATCCTCTTCGGCATGCGGCCTACGCAGTCCCTTTCCGAATTGATGCAACATAGTGAAGCAGGATTCCTCGAGATGGATCAACCAGAAGGGCTTTGTTCGAGGCAGGTTCTCCTGGCAGGAGGGCTATGGCGCATTCTCCTATTCCAAAGGTGATGTTCCACGGGTGGTCGATTACATCAAGAACCAGGAAGAGCACCATCGTCATAAGAGCTTCCAGCAAGAATACCTCGAGGTCCTGAGGGAGTTCGAGGTCCAGCACGATGAGCAGTATGTCTTCAAGCCCATCGAATGACACATGCCGTACCTGACGGCACGGAATCCACGGTGCCACCTTCGATCAACCCATAGCTAGTCCCTACGGGACTGCGCACCTCCCATGCCCCGCATCTTCAACACCATCCGCCAGCGCCTGCTGAAGGAGAACCGCTTCACCCGCTACCTGGTCTATGCCGTGGGCGAGATCGTGCTGGTGGTGATCGGCATCCTGATCGCGTTGCAGATCAACAACAACAACGACCTGCGGAAGGCGCGTGCGCGGGAGATCAGGTACCTGGAGAACATCAAGGCCGACCTCGTCGCGAACCAGGAGAAGGCAAGGGACTTCATCGCCGTGCGCGCCGAGTGCATCAGCGCCACCCAGCGCATCATCGCCAAGATCGACGGCGAGCCCATCTCCGACTGGAAGGCCTTCAACAAGGACTGCATCTCCATCTATGGATGGCAGCGTTATTACCCCATCAACTTCACCTTCAAGGAGCTGATGAACTCCGGCAGCCTCGCCCTCCTCTCGAACGACAGCGTGAAGACGGCCCTGCTGAAGCTGGAGCAGCTCTACGAGAAGGTGAAGGCCGAGGAGGACCACTTCCGCTTCGACTCGGAGGAGGTGATCTACAAGCCGGCGTACGAGCTCATCGACCTCGGGCCAACCCTGGAGCTGTACATGGGCAAGGACGTGGTGATGCGCCTGGAGGACTTCGCGCCCTACTTCGCCGACAAGCGCGTGAAGAACGGATTCCTCATGGCGTTCCTGGAGTTCTCCACCATGAACCGCCAATTGGACCAGGTGCTGAAGCTCAGCGATCAGCGCATCGCCATGATCGACCGGGAACTCAGCTGGGAGAGCTGATGCGCTCCTCAAGCGCGCCCTAGCGCCACAATGAATGGGTGGCCGCCTTCCCCGTCGCGTTGTCCACGATCACAACCAATGGCTCCGCAAGCTTACCCTCCTCGCTGGGCCGCGTGCCCACGAAGGCGAATGAACGCTCGCCCGGAAGGATCTGCGTGAGGTGGAAGCGGTCGATCCCGGTGTCGGCGCTCCACAGGATGCGGCCGGCGGTATCCACGCGCGAGACGATGGCGAGGCCCTTCAGCCCCGGCGCGGATGTGTGGATCATCAAGGCGCCATCGGGGTCCGCCAAACGGAGCGCTTCGCTCTTATCGTCCATGCGCAGGAAGGCGGCGTTCAGGTATTCTTCTTCGCCGACCGGGGCCATGCCCAGGATGCGGTGGTACTTGCCATCAACAGGCGCCTCGAGCGCGCCGCGATGGAAGCGGCGCATGCGTTTCCGGTTCTCCTGCGGGACAACCCGGCGCACGAACTTCCTCGGAGCGAACTCGCCCAGAAGCTCCTCTTCCGCATGCAGGCCGAGCCAATGACCATCGGCGACGATGAAGCCGGCGGAAAGGAAGCGGTCGGGATCCGGAGTGATGCGTGCGCCCGGTTGCGGCACGGATGGGTCGCGCACCTCAGCGGGCTGCAGCAGCGCGTGGCGCCGCAGGTCCACACCGCCGATGGAACCCGCCCTGGCCTTGGAGCCGGGGTTGACGTCGAACCACAGGACCTGTCCATCGCTGCCCAGGATTCGTGCCAGCGCGTACTCGTTGGGCGCAAGGCCCTCAGCGATGAGGATCTTCTTGGGCTCGTTGCCATCAAGGGGAATGAGCAGGATGCTGATGCTCGTGGTGGTATTCCCGCCGCGGCCAGTGATCTCGGGCAGGTGCGGGTCGGTGGCCCGGATGAGCGTGGCGATGTGGCTTTCGGTGCGCACGCATTCGCCCAGCTGAACCCCGCTCGCGGGGGCCACGGAGAGGACCTTCTTCCCGAACAACATGACCGCAGCGAAGATGAGCGCCGAAACGCCCATGAATAGCCCGAACTTGAACCGCAGCGAACGGTACCGCCGATACCATGCAGCAGCAGCTTCCTGATTGTCGGTTGAAGACTTCATGCGTCGAACGTCATCGCTTGATGGTGATCCATCCGCCATCCTCGTCGATATCGGCCCGGCAGCCGCCGGCCTTCTGCCGGATCACCTCATCCGCCACGAAGCGCATGATCCCCGCGCGCTGCGCCACCGCCCAAGGATGGCCATGTTGCCATTCCGATGCGCTGCTGATGTGCACGATCACCACGGCATCGCCGCCGGCGAACTCCCACCAGCCCGTGATGCGGCGGCCTTCCGACTCGTAGGTCACGCTTCCGGACCGACCTTCCACGGTGATGGTGACCTTGCCGCTCATGGCGTGCCGAAGATGGCGATCTTCACCCGGATGTCCTGGAAGATCGCCCTTGCCGTCGCCCTGCTCACGGCCATCATCACCGCCGTCGTCACGGCTCCGGTGGCCGACAAGGTGACCCGGTTGCACGGGGTGAGCGATTTCGAGGGCGGGCGGGGCATGGCCATCGCCTTCATGCTCATCCCGGCGGGCTTCATCGGGGGCTTCCTCCTCGGCCTGCTGGGAACCAAGCTGGTCCATGCCACGGAATGGGCGCACTTCTGGAAGGCGGCAGGGCTGTCTGTGCTGCTGGGCCAGGTGGCGCTCTTCGGCGTGTCGGGCCTCAGCCTGCTGTCGATCCCGAGGCCGCCGCTGATTGACGGGCATGCCTTGGTGCTGGAGGTGGAGGTAATGGTGCCCCTGGCGCGGATCACCGAATCTGCGAAGGCCCCCGATGCCATGCGGGTCAGCCTCTATGCCGGGCCGAAGGACAACCATTACGCCGACATCGACCGCTCGCGCTTCCGGGAGGAGGATGGACGGCTGGTGGTGCCGGCCACGGCGCAGCTCAACAGCCGATCCGCAGCGCGGGTCCTCAGCTTCCACATCGAGGAGCACACCTGGCTGGCCTTCGACCTGCCGCTTCCCCCGGAGCCTGCGGTGACGCCGGATTGGAGCCGGCCCGCCGCCCTGCGGGAGGCCCATGCCGACGGGCGTGAACCCGTTTCGAGCGATGTGCTCCTGCGCTACCGCGTGGTCGCCGCAGGGGACCCGGCGCCGTGAAGGGCTGACGCCCGTCCGCTGCCCGGGTGCCGCGCCGGCCTTAGCTTAACCGCGCCTTGCGCGCCGCATCATGGATGAACTGACCGACGCCTGGACGAGGACCGATGCGCACCTGCTGGTGCGTCTGGCGGTGGCTGCGGGCATCGGATTCCTGATCGGCCTGGAGCGGGAGTTCGCCAAGCGCGTGCGCGAGCGGGCTGATGCGGGGCAGGAGCCCACCGCCCAGGAGAAGCAGTTCGCCGGCCTGCGCACCTTCACCCTCATTGCGCTGCTCGGTTTCCTCGCAGCGCTATCCGCTGACTCCCTGGGGGCGTGGTTCTTCGGCCTGTCCCTCGCAGGGTTCATCGGGCTGCTGGTCACTTCGTACCGTGCCAGCATCCGGCGCGGCGATGTGGGCGCCACCTCCGAGGTGACGGCGCTCATCACCTTCCTGCTCGGCGGCCTGGCCTACGAAGGCGAGCTGCTCTTCATCATCATCGTCGCGGTGCTGGTGCTCCTGCTGCTGTCCTTCAAGCTGCCGCTGCACCGCTTCGTCACGCGGCTCAATGAGCAGGAGGTGCGCGCCATCATCGAGTTCGTGGTCATCACCGTGCTCGTGCTCCCGTTCCTGCCGAATGAGGGCTTTGGCCCGCATGGCACCTGGAATCCGAAGGAGATCTGGACCATGGTGGTGCTGGTCTCCGGGATCAGCCTGGTGGGTTACCTGCTGGCCAAGTTCCTCGGCAGCGGAAGGGGCACGCTGATGGCCGGCGTTGTGGGCGGGCTGGTCTCCAGCACGGCCGTGGCGCTGGGCTTCGCCCGCAGGATGCGCGACGGGCAGGGCACGGCCGCGCACCTGGCGCTGGGCATCCTGGCGGCCGCAGCCATCATGTACCCCCGCATGCTGCTGGAGGTCTTCGCGGCGAATCGCGCCCTGCTGGGCACCGTGGCCTTCCCGCTCGTGGTGATTACCCTGGCCGGGCTGGGGTCGGCAGCGGTCCTCCGCCGGACGCGGTCCGATGAGAGCGATGCACCGCCGATGCTCGCCAATCCCCTGAATTTCCGCATCGCTCTGCAGTTCGCGGTGCTCTATGCGGTGGTACGTTGGCTGGTGGTGTGGGCCAACGTGCGCTTCGGCGATGCAGGCACCTATGTTGCGGGCGCGGTGGCCGGCATCACCGATGTGGATGCAGTGACGCTGGGGATGTCGCGCCTGGCGATGGATCCCGTGTGGGAGCAGCAGGCCGTGGTCACCATCCTGCTGGCGGCGCTGGTGAATACGCTGGTAAAGCACTTCATCGTGCTCGTCGTGGGCGGCAGGGCGCTCTGGCGGGCGGTGACGCCCGGCTTCATCGCCATGGAGCTCGCTGCGCTCGGCGGCATCCTCTGGGCGGCTTGGGGCTGACCGCCCGGCGGTCAGTCCTTGGTGAAACGCAACTGCGCCGTCCCCCCGGGGCCGTTGATGCGGGCCACGTAGAGGCCGGGCGTGAGCGCCTGGATGTCGAGGATGCCCTGGTAGCGGGTGCTCAGGGCGATGCGGCCCGTGGCATCGAGCACCTCCAGCAGCGCACCGACGGGGGCGCCTGCGAAGCTGATGCGTTCCTGCGCGGGATTCGGCACCGCGCGCAGCGCGGCGTCCTCCGCCCGGTCGGTGACCGAGGTGGTCAGGCCCTCGTAGATGGTGTGCACGGCGTTGATGGCCGGGGCTTTCAGCACTTCCACCGTGCCATTGGGCCAGCGGATGCTCACCTCCTCCACCTCGGTATCGCTGCCGAGGCCGAAGTGGGCGCCGATGAAGCTCATGTAGCGGAAGCCGTCGCCGCTGCGGATGTCGCGGATCTGGGTGCCCAGCGCACTGGTGATGGTCACCCGGGCGCCGATCGCATCGCGGTTGCTCACCACGCCCACCGGGATGATGCGGATCCAGTTGTTGGCGTTGCCGTTGTTCCGCTGGTAGCCGTTCCCGGTGCAGACATCCAGGAAGCCGTCGCCATCCATGTCGCCCACCGCGTGGTTGCCCGTGGAGGTGTTGCCCGTGGTGAAGGTGCCATCGCCGTTGTTGAGGTGGAGGCCGCCGCCGCCGAGGATGTCCACGTAGCCGTTGTTGTCGAAGTCGTGCGCCGTCCACTCGATGCTGGAGCCGGCGACGAGGTCCATGCCGCTGCCGGCGGTGCCATTGGTGAAGTTGCCGGCGCCATCGTTGAGCATCAGCTTATGGGCGCCTCCGCCGCTCGATCCAATGAGCACGTCCATGTCGCCATCGTTGTCGAAGTCGCCCCAGGCGCTGCTCCAGCTCTGGTGGCCGTCGGCGAGGCCTTGCGCCGGCGCGATGTTGGCGAATCCGCCGCTGCCGTTGTTGAGCATCATCAGGTCGGTGGGGTCGCATCCGCACTTGGCCACGAAGAGGTCCATGGCGCCGTCGTTGTCGATGTCGGTGAAGATGCTGCCGTAATTGCCGCAGGTGGTGCCGTAGCCGCCTTGCGTGTGCACCAGCTGGCCGGCGCCGTTGTTGATGAAGGCCACATTCGCATCCACATCGTGGCAGACGAAGGCGTCGAGGTGGCCGTCGAGATTGATGTCGACGAAGTTGGTGCGCTGGCTGAAGATGTATTGCGTCGGGCTGAACTGCGTGTAGGCGGAACCATCGGCGTTGGCGGTCATGAAGGTGGCGCCGCTGCCGCCGCCGTAGAGCAGGTCGCGGTGGCCGTTGCTGTCCCAGTCGCCCACGGCGAAGCTCCACGATGCGGTGTTCGCGGCATTGGTGGTGGGGAAGGTGACGGTGGTATAGGCGGCATCCTCGCCCTGGTAGGCCACCTTGAAGCTGGCATAGCCGGGCATCACCGCGTCGTCACGGCCATCGTTGTTCATGTCCACGGCACCTTGGATGCCGCTGGCGTTGGGGATGATGACATTGGTGAAGGTGATGAGCGCAGGTGGGGGCGGGGGAGGCGGCTGCACCAGCGTGAGGTTGAACGCGAAGGGAGCCGTGGAGTACCGGTTGTCGAAGGCGATGGTGTAGGTGGTGCCCGCAGTCACCGCCCAGGTGGCCATGGCCGTGAGGCTTCCACCGCCATCGTGGTCCCAGGCCACGCAGGTGAGGGCATCGCAGGTGCCGGTGTAGACGCTCACGCGCGTGTCGTTGACCGGATAGCCGGGTATGTTGGTCGTGATCCGCACGCTGGTGTCCATGGTGGCGGTGTACCGGAACCACGCGGCGTTGGCGCCATTGGTGCCGCCGCCGCAATAGGTGTTCGGGTCGCCCTGCACCGGGCCCACGTTGGTGACGCCCAAAATGACGGATGGGGCGGTGGCGCAAGTGCCCTGCTGGGCGGCGGTGGGAAGTGCGGCCAGCAGGGCGCTGGCGGCGAAGAATCGCTTCATGGGATGCCGGCACCGGCATGAGGCCGTGCCGAGGGAGTGACGCCAGCAAGGCCGGAAAGGTTGCCAATGGCCCGACGGAGAGATGAACGGCGCGGATGGCGGAGAAGCACAGGTGTCGGCAACGCCCCTCAGTAGGCTGAGAGCCGTTCCACCGACGCCTTCAACCTTCCCTTCGGCAGGAAACCCTGCTCCAGCGGGATGGCGAAGGGCACCGGGGTATCCCAGCTGGCTACGCGGACGATCGGCGCATCCAGGTGCTCGAAGGCATGCTCGGCGATGATGGCCGCCAGCTCACCGCCGAAGCCGGCGGTCAGCGTGTCCTCGTGCAGCAGCAGCACCTTGCCGGTCTTCTTCACGCTGGCCAGGATGGTCTCCACGTCCAGCGGCACTAGGGTGCGCAGGTCGATGATGTCGATGTCGATGCCGGTCTCCCGCTGCACATCGGTGGCCCAATGCACGCCCATGCCGTAGGTGATGATGCTCATCGCCGACCCTTCGCGCACCACGCGGGCCTTGCCGAAGGGGATGCCGTATGGCTGCTCGGGCACCGGTCCGTTGATGCTGCGGTACATGGCCTTGTGCTCGAAGAACATCACCGGGTTGGGGTCCTCGAAGGCCGTCATCAGCAGGCCCTTGGCATCGTAGGGGTTGCTGGGGAACACCACCTTCAGCCCCGGCGTCTTCACGAACCACATCTCGTTGCTCTGGCTGTGGAAGGGGCCCGCGCCCACGCCCGCGCCGCTGGGCATCCGCACCACCACGTCGGCGTGCTGGCCCCAGCGGTAGTGCATCTTCGCCAGGTTGTTGCAGATCTGGGTGATGCCCTCGCTCACGAAGTCGGCGAACTGCATCTCCATCATGGCCTTCATGCCCTTGATGCTCAAGCCTAGCGAAGCTCCGAGGATGGCGCTCTCGCACAGCGGCGTGTTCCGCACCCGCTCTTTGCCGAACTGCTCCACGAAGCCCTCGGTGATCTTGAAGGCCCCGCCGTATTCGGCGATGTCCTGCCCCATCAGCACCAGCCCCGGGTGGCGCTCCATGCTCTGGCGCAGACCTTCCTGGATGGCGTCGATCATGCGTTTCTCGGGGGCGCCGCTTGCGGCGGGTTCTGCTGGCAGCGCAGCAGGTCGACGCGATGCGTCGACGCTACTGGTGCCACGACCTATGTCCGCATACACGTCCGCATGTTCCCGTTCCGCATCGGGCACGGGTTCCGGCTCCTCGAACGCGTGCTTCAGGTCGGCCTCGATGCCGTCTTTCAGGCGGGCGCGGATCGCATCGCGCTGCGCGATGGTGAGCACGCCCGTCTTCAGCAGCCAGGCCTCATAGTTGGCCACGGGGTCCTTCTTGCCCCACTCCTCGAAGAGCTCCTTGGGCACGTACTTGGTGCCGCTCGCCTCCTCATGGCCGCGCATGCGGAAGGTGATGCACTCCACCAGGATGGGCCTGGGGTTCTCGCGCACGCTGTCGGCCAGGCGGGCCAGCGTTTCCTGCACTTCCAGGATGTTGTTGCCCGCGATCTGCACGCCCTCTATGCCGTAGCCCACGGCCTTGTCCACGAAGCTCTTCATACGGAACTGCTCGCTGCTTGGCGTGCTCAGCCCGTAGCCGTTGTTCTCGATGATGAAGAGCACCGGGAGGTCCCATACAGCGGCCACGTTCACGCTCTCGTGGAAGTCGCCCTCGCTGGTGGCGCCATCGCCGGTGAAGACGATGGTGCAGCGGCTCTCCTTCTTCAGCTTGTGGGCCAGCGCAATGCCGTCGGCGATGCCCATCTGGGGGCCCAGGTGGCTGATCATGCCCACCACCTTGTGCTCCTGGCTGCCGAAGTGGAAGCTGCGCTCGCGGCCCTTGCTGTAGCCGGTGGCCTTGCCCTGCCACTGCGCAAAGAGCTTGCGGAAGGGCATGCCGCGCGTGGTGAATACGCCCAGGTTGCGGTGCATGGGCAGGATGTACTCATCATCGCGCAGGGCCATGGTGGCCCCCACGGCGATGGCCTCCTGGCCGATGCCGCTGAACCACTTGCTGATCTTGCCCTGCCGCAGCAGGCTCAGCATCTTCTCCTCGATCATGCGGGGGAAGACGAGCTTCTCGTAGGTCTCGATGAGGAAGGCGTCGCTGCGGGTGCCGCGCTCGAACCGGAGCTGGCGGTCTTCGATGGTGGTCGGGGCCATGGATGGGGGATGCGGGGGCAAAGGTATCCGGAGGCCGAGAGCTTGAGGGGCCGTGGCCAGTAGCAGGGCGCCGGCCGGGCTGTCCGCTGTGGTGGCCTTCGCCGGTGCCGCGGCTGGCGCGCTGCGGGGGCTTCCTCCGGTCGCCTCCTCGCTACTGCCACCCGCAGGGCACGGCGTGCGGCCAGCCGCCGCTGCCATCCCTGGCGCATCGCCGGGCGCCGTTACTTCGTCAGCCCGCCGCCATGCCGTCCAGCACCATCGCCATCGTGGCGCCCTGCTTCAACGAGGGCGAGGTGGCCGTGCGCTTCCTCCAGGAGCTGGAGGGGGTGCTGGCCGCGCTGCCGTACGCCTTCGCCGTGGTGATGGTGGACGATGGCAGCACCGACGGCACCGCCGCACGCCTCGGCGCCTACGCCCCGGCCGCCCCCAACGTGCGGCTGCATGCGCTGGCGCTGCCGTGCAACCTGGGCCATCAGGCGGCCATCCACCAGGGACTGCTGTTCGCGGCCGGGCTCCCGGCCGACCGCTTCATCGTCATGGACAGCGATGGCGAGGACGATCCGGCGGCCCTCGCCGAGCTGCTGTCCCTGCAGGATTGCGCCATCGCCTTCGTGGGACGCGGACGGCGCTCCGAGTCCATCGGCTTCCGCCTGGGCTACCTCGGCTATCGGGCGCTCTTCCGCGTGGTGGTGGGGCGCGGCATCAGCTTCGGCAACTACAGCATCATCGACCGCCGCGCGCTCGACGCCGTGCTGCTGCGCTCCTTCACCCATTATGCGGCCTTCCTCAGCCGGCTCAAGCTGCCGCAGCGCATCATCGTCCGCGACCGCCGCCCACGCATCGATGGGCGGTCGCGCATGGGCTGGCGCAGCCTCAGCATGCACGCCTTCGGCTCGCTCGTGGAATACAGCGAGGAGGTGCTGGCCTTCATGCTGCGCGCCTTCGTGGCGCTGGCCGTGGTGCTCCTGCTCAGCGTGCTGGCCATCGTGGGCATCAGGCTGTTCACCGGCCTGGCCATCCCCGGCTGGGCCAGCGTGCTCTCCGCATCGCTGTTCAACGGCATGCTCCTCTGCCTGGGCTTCTTCGCCATCGGCCTGCTGCTGGTGAACGCGGCCCGTCGCCGCGAGCCCCTGGGCCGCATCTACACCGTGCTGTCCCGCCCATGACCTATCCGGGGCTCGAACTGGAGCTCTTCCGCCAGGCGCACCACTGGAAGCGCCGCTTCAGCGGCCTGCTGCGGCCCTGCCTGCACGGGCGCGTGCTCGATGCGGGCTGCGGCATCGGTGCCAACGCGCCGTACCTGGTGCATCAAGGCGTCAGCGCATACACCTTCCTCGATCCCGACCGCGCCCTCCTCGATCGCGTGCCCTCCTTCGCGGAGCATCCCGTCCTGGCCCGGGCCCGGCGCATCCAGGGCACCACCGCCGACCTCGCCGGCGAGCGCTTCGATGCCATTCTCTACCTCGATGTGCTCGAGCACATACCCGATGGCCGCGCCGAGCTCCAGCGCGCCTTCGGGCTGCTTGAGCCTGGCGGCCACCTGCTGGTGCTGGTGCCGGCCTTCCCCTTCCTCTACAGCCCCTTCGATGCCGCCATCGGCCATCACCGCCGCTACACCAAGGCCATGCTGCGCGCGGAGCTGCCGCCTGCCGTGGAGGTGAAGCTGCTGCGCTACCTCGATGCCCCGGGCATGCTGCTCTCGCTCGGCAACCGCCTCCTGATGCGCAGCGCCATGCCCACCGCAGCGCAGGTGCGCTTCTGGGACCGCTGCATCGTGCCGCTGGGGCGCTGGGCGGACCCGCTGGTGGGCCACGCCTTCGGGCGGTCGCTGCTGGGCATCTTCCGCAAGCCTTTGCGCTGAGCCGTGCCTCCATGGCCCGGCACCTACATTCGGCGGCCATGCCCGGTGCGCGCCTCCTCCTCGAGCGCTTGATGCTGGCTGCGCTGCTGGCCCTTGCCCTGGGCCACGGCTGGCTGCGGCTGCAGCTGGTGCCCGACCTGCGTGTCGATCTGGGCGGGGCGGAGCTGAATGCCGTGTATGGCATGCAGAAGCTGCTGCTCGGCCGTCCGCTCTACACCGATCCCGAGCAGCCGCCTTTCGAGGTGGTGCAGTACACGCCGCTGTTCCATGCCCTTGCCGCGGCGACGGCGCGGGCGGTGGGCGCGGAGCCGCAGGATACGGTGCTGCTCTTCCGTGTCGGGCGTGCGGTGGCGCTCGTCCTGAACCTCCTCACCGCCGCACTGGTCCTCAGCCTCTGCATCCGCTTGGGCGCCCGGCCCGCCACGGCCCTCGCGGGGGCCTGCATCGCATTCATGGCCTTCACCGAGCACTACTACGGCCGGCCCGATGCGCTGGCCACCCTGCTGGTGGTGGCCCTGGTGCACGCCCTCGCGCGCCCGCAGCGCACGGCCTCGTGGGGCTGGCCGTGGGCCGCCGGCCTGGCGCTCGTCGGGGTCGCCGCGGTGCTCGCCAAGCAGACCGCGGCCGTTGCGCTGCTCATGGTGGCAACCGACCGGCTGCTGGCCGGCGATCGCCGGGGCCTGGCGCGGTTCGCCTTCGCGGCCCTGGTCATCGCACTGCTCGCGGCAGGCCTGCTCCTGGCCTGTTGGCCGGTGCATGCACTATGGCAGAACCTGGTGCAGGCCTCGCGCAACGGCATCGACCCCACGCTGTTCATGGAGCTGTTCGACAAGGGCATCTTCAAGTACCACGCGGGCTGGCTGCTGCTCATCGCGGGCGGCGCCGGGCTCGTGCTCCGGCGGCGCCACGGGCCAGGGGCCACCGTCGTTGCAGCAGGGGCCGTTGCCCTGCTGAGCGGCCTGCTCTTCGGATTGAAGCGGGGCAGCGGCCTCAACTACCTGGTGGAGGCCGAGATCCTGGCGGCAGCGGTGGGGCTGGCCTGGCTGCCGGCCTGCGCAGGACGGTGGGGTGCTGCGCTGCGCACCGGGGTGCTCGCCTATGGCCTGCTCTTCGGCGTGCATCGCACACGGCTGCTGCAGGGGCGGTGGGGCGATGAAGCGCTGCGCGCTGCGCACGCGGCAGACTGGCATGCGGACCATGCCATCCTGGGGGCCATGCAAGCCGAAGGCCTCACCCGGAGCGACCGCGTCTTCATCACCTACCGGGGCCACTTGGAGCTCCTGCTCAACGGGCTGGGCCAGCTGCCGCAGAAGGACATCGTGGAATGGAGCCTGTCGCCGCCGTTCGACCTGGGCGCGCTGCAGGCGCTCTTCCGGGACGGTGGCATCCGGTACGTGGTGGCCGACCGCCGATTGCAATCGCTTCCCTTGCTGGGGCAGGAGCATCCCGTGGTGCACCTGTTCGAGGCGGAGGGCCGGCACGTGCATGCCGTGCCGGCGCACTGAGCGTTGCGCATCTTTGGCGCCGTGCGCATCCGGGGACCGCTCACCGTGCTGCTGACGCGCCTGGCGGCCGTGGCGGTCGTCTACACGCTGCTCCGCTTCGCCTTCGTCCTGCTCAACAAGGGGGAGTTCCCGGCGGTGCCCTTTGGCACCTACATCATGGGCATCCGGTTCGACCTCAGCGCCATCGCGTGGGTCAATCTGCCCTGGGTCCTGCTCAGCATGGCAGCGGTGGGTGAGCGCGGACGCTGGGCGCAGCCGAAGCGCTGGCTCTACCTCATCGGCAATGCGGTGGCGCTCTTCTTCGCCTGCACCGACCTCGAGTACTACCGCTTCACCCTCAAGCGCAGCACGGCCGACCTGTTCGGGATCATGGCCGGCGGCGGTGACACGCTGAGCCTCGCCCCCGTCTTCGTGCGCGACTTCTGGTACGTGGTGCTCATCTACATCGCCTGCATCTGGGCCCTGGCCTGGGCATACGGCAGGGCGGCCCGGCTGGCGTCCGGCGATCCCCAGCCTGTCTGGCGGCGCGTGGCCTGGCGCGCGGCCGCCGTGGCGATCATCGCCGTGGCCTCGCGCGGCGGGCTCCAGCTCATCCCGCTCAATGTGATGAATGCCGCCGACCACGCCGAGCCGGAGCACGTGCCGGTGGTGCTGAACACGCCTTTCACCATGCTGATGAGCCTGGGCAAGCCGGTGCTGCCGGAGAGGATCTTCCTGCCGCAGGAGGAGGCCGACCGGCTCTGGCCCGTGGAGCACGCCTACGCGGAGGGTCCCCTGCACGGCATCGCTGCGCGCGCGCTGGCCGGCGACAGCGGCATGGCGCTGCAGCGGCCCAATGTGGTGGTCATCATCCTCGAGAGCTTCTCCTCGGTCTATAGCGGACGCCTCAACGGCGGTGCGGGCTACATGCCCTTCCTCGATTCGCTGATGGGAGAGGGGCTGTGCTTCGCACGGGCTTACGCGAACGGGCGCCGCAGCGTGGACGGCATCCCGGCCATCCTGGCGTCGATGCCCGAGCTCATGGATGAGGCCTTCGTGCATTCGCCCTACGCGCAGTCGAGGTTCACCTCGCTGGCCGGCGTGCTGAAGGAGGAGGGCTATGCCACGAGCTTCTTCCACGGCGGGCGCAACGGCACCATGGGCTTCGATGCCTTCAGCCGCAGCGCAGGCTTCGACCGTTACATCGGGCTCAACGAATACCCCGGACCGGAATCCGACCATGACGGCACCTGGGGCATCCGCGACAAGCCCTTCCTGCGGCACTTCATCGATCGGCTCGGCCGGGAACCCGAGCCCTTCATGGGGACCGTCTTCACGCTGAGCTCGCACCATCCCTATGAGCTGCCCTCCGGGGATGCGCAGCGCTTCGCCGGCGGTACGCATCCCATCCATCCCGCGCTGCGGTATGCGGACGATGCGCTGCGCGGCTTCTTCCGGGAGGCGGCGCGCCAGCCGTGGTTCAGCCGCACGCTCTTCGTGGTCACGGCGGACCACACCGCGGACATCGAGCGCACCGGTCAGCACTACAGCGCTGCGGTGGATTACTGGGTGCCCCTGGTCTACTACATGCCGGGCGCCTTGGAGCCCGCGGTGGTGGACCATGTGACGCAGCAGATCGATGTGATGCCCACGGTGCTCGACCTGCTCGGCCACACCGGCCGCTTCTTCAGCTTCGGGAGCAGCGCGGTGCGGCGCGAGCGGCAGCCGCTGGCCATCGTGCGCGTGATGGGCGGATACATGGCCATGCACGACGGCGGGGTGCTGCATTTCAAGGGCGATCCACAGCGGATGAAGGGCATGGACCTCCGTGACAGCACCGTCGCCACCATGCATGCCGCGGTGCAGCAGTTCAACCGGCGCATGCGCATGAACCAGCTCACCGTGCCATGAAGGTGATGCTCGTGATCAATCCGATGAGCGGCCGGCACCTCGCGCCGCGCGTGCAGGGGCTTGCGGAGGAGCGCGCCCGTTCGCACGGCGCCGAGCTGGAGGTCCGCACCGTCCAGGGCCCGGGCGATGGCACCCGCTTCGCGCAGGAGGCCGTGAGCCGCGGATTCGACCGGGTGATCAGCGCCGGCGGCGACGGCACGCTCAATGCGGTGGCATGCGGCCTGGTGGGCACCCGGGTGCCCGTGGCGGTGATCGGCCTGGGCAGCGGGAACGGATACGTCCGCTCCCTCGAGTTGCCGCGGGATCCGCAGAGGGCGATGGAGCTGGCCCTGACCGGGGAAGCCCGGCCGGTGGACGTGTGCTACCTGAACGACCGGCTGTTCGTCGGCACCGCCGGCATCGGGTTCGATGCCCGGGTGGCGGCAGCGTTCGAGCGCAGCTCGCGCGGCGCCTGGAACTATGCCCGCATCATCCTGCGCGAGGTCTTCAGCGCCCAGCCCATGCGGGTGGTGGTGAAGGCGAACCACGAGACCATCGAGGAGCAGGTCCTCATGCTCGTCTTCGCCAATTCGCGGGAGTTCGGGAACGGTGCGCTCATCTCGCCCGGCTCGCGGGTGGACGATGGCATGGCCGAGCTCCGCCTCGTGCGCAAGCCGCCCTTCCCGGCGCTGCTCAAGGCCTTCTTCCAGCTCTATGCGGGCAGCGTGGACCGGAGCCCATACCTCCGATCCATCCCGGCGCGCGAGGCCATGGTGCATCAAGCGGGCGTGCTGGCGCACCTCGATGGCGAGAGCGTGGAGGTGGGGCATGAGTTGCGCTTCAGGCTCGAGCCCAAGCGCCTCTGGGTGGTCCGCTAGCGGCTGGGGGCGAAGCGCTTGGGAATGCAACCGCCGGTACCGGAAGGGCGCACTCCGGTGCCCGCGCTACAGGGATCCGGGTATCTTTCCCGCTCATCCCTCCCCATGAAACGATTCCTCCTCTCGCTGCTGGCGCTCGGAACCGCTGCAACGGCCCTGCGCGCGCAGTCCTCCTGCATGACGGCACAGTCCATCACGCTGGGCACCTACACCGTGGCCCCGCTCACCGGTGCGCCCCCCACCGCGTATTGCGTGGGCGGTGGCTCGCCCAGCTACGGCGCTTGGTACAGGTTCACCGCCGCCAACGACACCATGCTGCGCCTGAGCACATACGTGGAGGGCTACCCCACGGTGGACACCCGCTTCCATGTCTACTCGGGGTCCTGCGTCGCCCTCACCTGCGTGGCGGGCGACGATGACACCGGCCCCGGCTACTCCAGCATCGCCAATTTCGAAGTGGAGGCAGGGGTCACCTACACCATCGCCTTCGATAGCTATTGGACGGCCAACGGATTCACCTTCCAGCTCTCCGAGCTGTTCGTGCCGCCCCCGCCGGAGGGCATGGTCACCTTCACGGCCGTATCCATCCCGGGCTCGGGTGCCATCATGGGCGCCGTGGACATGAATGACGATGGCCGCGACGATGCCGTGGCACCAGGGTACACCAGCTTCACCGTGAGCCACCAGCAGCCGGGAGGCGGCTTCACCCCCACCACCTATCCGACCACCGCTGCGGACAACACGGCTTCGTGGAGCTTCGCCGTGGGCGACTGGGACAGCAACGGCCACCGCGATCTGCTCTACGGCGGCGGAAGCGGCGCCACCTTCATGAAGGCGAATGCGGACGGCACGGCCTACACCGAGATCTCCTTCCCGGAGTACATCTTCAGCCAGCGCACCAACTTCGTCGACATCAATCTCGATGGCCACCTCGACGCCTTCGTATGCCACGATGTGGATGCGAACGTGGCCTTCATCAATGACGGCCTCGGTAACCTCACCTTCATCCAGGGCGGCTACGGCACCACCTGCGGCAACTACGGCAGCATCTTCACCGACATCGACAACGACGGTGCCATGGACCTCTTCGTGGCCAAGTGCGGATGCGACCCCAACGACCTGATGATGCTCAACGATGGGGTGGGGGCGTTCACCAATGTGGCGCCGGCGCAGGGCCTGGCCGACGGTCACCAGAGCTGGAGCAGCGCCTGGGGCGACTTCGACAACGACGGCGACATGGACGTGCTGATCGGCGCCAGCAGCAGCGGATACCACAAGCTGATGCTCAACGATGGCGCGGGAGGCTTCTCCAATGCCACGGCCGCCAGCGGCATGGATACCTGGAGCGGCCAGAGCATCGAATGGACGGCGCACGACTTCAACAACGATGGCTGGGTGGACATCCTCGGCGGTGGGGCGCTGCACTACAACAACGGCAACGGAACCTTCAGCCATGATGCCGACGCTCCGGACAACCACGCCATCGGGGACATGAACAACGACGGATTCCTGGACATCTGCACGGGTTCCGGCTACCATCGCAACGGGGGCAACGCCAACAACTGGATCCGCATCAACCCCGTGGGCAGCCTCAGCAACCGCGACGCCATCGGTGCCCGGGTGACCATCACCAGCGCGCTGGGCACCCAGATTCGCGATATCCGTAGCGGAGACGGTTTCCGCTACATGAGCTTCATCGGTGCTCACTTCGGCCTGGGTTCCGACACGCAGGTGGAGGAAGTGAGCATCCGCTGGCCGAATGGCGACGTGGAGGTGATCAAGGGCCCCGCCATCAATACCGTGCATACCATCGTGCAAGGCACCTTCACCAGCGTGCCGGGCCATGAAGAGCCGTCTTTCAGCATCGCCCCGAACCCGGCCACTGAGCAGGTGACGCTCTCCGGCTGCGATCCGATGGCTCCGGTGGAGGTGCTGGATGCCACGGGCAAGCTGGTGTGGAGCGGCCGTGTGGCTGCCGGTCGCCTAAGCGTGTCGGCCCTGCCCCAGGGCGCCTACCTCGTGCGCGTGCTCCAGCCGGATGGCATCCGCCAGGCCCGGTTCGTGAAACAGTGATCATTGGATGGAGCATCACCGCATGAAGGCTCATCGCAGGCATATGCACCGCCGGCCGAGGTCCATGGGGGCGATGGCGGCCGCGATGGCCGGCCTTTCGGTCCAGGCCCAGGTCGTCATCAACGAGGTCGACTACGACCAGCTCGGCACCGATGCCGCGGAGTACATCGAGATCCTCAACGTTGGCACCAGCGCCTTCCCGCTCCAGTACCTGCAGGTGGTGATGGTGAATGGGAATGCCGGTGGTGCGGTGGTCTACCGCACCCTGGAGAGCGCTTCCTGGCCCGCACTGGGCCCCGGAGAGTATTTCGTGATCTGCGCCAGCGCGGCGGTTCCCGAATGCGATGCGGTGGTGAGCCCGGCCACCAACCTCATCCAGAACGGCTCGCCCGACGCCATCGCCCTGGTCACCACCCAGCCCGTCCCCATGGTGATCGATGCCCTGAGCTATGGCGGTTCGGTGCCCGGCTACACGGAAGGGACGGGTACTCCGGTGGAGGACTCCAACCTGGTAGGAGGTATCAGCATCGGCCGTTACCCCGATGGGGCGGATTCCGGCGACAATGCAGCGGACTTCGCCCTCATGTGCAGCACCCCCGGCGCGGTGAACCTGGTTGACCCCGACGCCTGCGACCTCAGCACCGGCCTCCCCGAGCGGGTGGCGGCGTCGGCGGCATTCACGGCCGTGCCGGTGGTCGGTGCATCAGGATTCGTGGTCTTCGCGGAGAACCCGGCCGGCGCCGCCTTGGGCATCGAGGTCTTTGACGCACAAGGTGCCCTGCTCGCGACCTACGGCCCCAGTCGCGCCGTGAAGGCGTCCTGGCATGTGGACATCCCGGGCACCCCAGGGCAGGTGCTGCTGGTGCGGCTCACGGGGGGTGATGCCCGCAAAGCCTTGCGGATCGTGGCCCCGTGAGGCCCGGCAGGGGGTGATCAACACCGCTTGGTTCGTGATCCGGTGCGCCGGCCCGGTGCGGGCGAAGGGTGCCTTCGGACCTTGGCGCCATGACAGCGGCGGTGTTCGAGGCGCGGTACAACAGGATTCTGCGCTCACGGGAGCAGGGCTATGAGGAACTGAGCGATTTCCTCGGCCGCAGGAACGACCTTGGGCCCCTGGTCCGGCTCGGCCTGCTGCGGCGCCGCGAGGTGAATGAGGAATTCCAGCGCTACCACGGGTATGTGCCCACTCCGGCCGCCGAGCCCTTCCTGCTCTACATCCCGGAAAAGGAGCTGATCCTCGTGCGCCCCGGACAGAGCGCAGCGCTCTACACGGCCTTGAAGAAGGACCCTGCGCCCAAGGCGCCATTCAAGCCCACTTACGCGGAGCCGACGAAGGAGCAATTCGATGCTTGGCGTCAGCAGCGCGAACAGGCCGGACGCGATGTCTGGCGCTCGCAGCGCGCCGAGAACCTGCACCAGGCGCTGCTCTCGGGTCACATGGAGATGCGTGCCTTCACCAAGCGCACAGGCATCGGTGAGGGCGCCCTCCTGCGCTTGGAGCTCTGCCGTCCGCGCACCGAGCGCGCCCATGAGCGGGCACTCGCGCTGGAGCCCACCAAGGAAGGCGAGCGCTACCTCACGGTCATCGACCCGTGGGAGCTCCTGCTCGTGCGACCGGGCATGGAACTGCCGCTCTTCGAGCGCTGCGATCCCGAGAAGGCGGAATACTGGTGCAACCTGCCCTGAGCGGGCACCTACTGCTTCTTGAACTTCCCGCTCTGCCAGGCCTGGATGAACTGCGCCCAGGCGATGGGGTTGAACAGGTTGATGTTCGGGGTCCCGCCGCTGTAATACAGCCTGGTCTGGTCCAGCGCCATCTGGTAATGGTAGCTCTGGGCCGCATCGGGGGGGAGGTTCTCCATGCGCTGCACCATTTCGGCGGGCGATAGGTTGCGCATCGTCAGCTGGTACTCATCGGCCGGCAGCCGCAGGTTGAGGAAGGCCTCGGCGAACTGCTCGCGCGAGGGCCAGGGCACCACCACCTGCTCCTTCAGCCAGATGGTGTCCCGGGCCATGACATGGATCATGGAGTACTTGTTCTCCGGCAGCTCAGAGGGGATGACGTACTGCGTGCGCGTGAAGCCCAGCGCGCTGAACAGCACCGTATCGCCCTCCTGGGCCACGAAGCTGAAGTAGCCGTACACATCGCTCATCGTGCCGCGGTAGGTGTTCTTCACCAGGATATTGGTGAAGGGCACCGGGCTGAGGCTGTCGGTGACCACCACCCCGCTGAACTGCACCAGCTTGGGCTTGTCGGGCTGGGCCAAGGCCGCCAGGCCGGGCAGCAGCAGAAGGGCCAGGAGTGCGATGCGCATGTGGGAGTCAAAGGTAGTGCCCGCAACGGGCAGGCTCAGAGCCATAGGCAAGCCTCGTACCGGATAGCTTCGCAGGCCATCCCCCCGCCCCATGCGCTTCCCATTCGCCTTGCTGCTCCTCGCACCCCTCGCCCTTCGGGCGCAGATCACCATCGGCCTTTCGGACATGCCCGATGCCGGTGATACCGTGCGCTATTTCAGCACCGTCGCCGCCGGGCTCGATCCGGTGGCCACCGAGGCGGGTTACATCTGGGACTTCAGCATGCTCACCCCGGACCAGGAGGCCGCGGATACCTGCGTGGCGGTGGCTTCCTCGCCGCTCCTGTACCAGTTCTACTTCAATAATCCCTTCCTCTACCCGGAGCACCAGGCCAGCTATGCCGTTCGGGGGCAGGGCTTCAGCTTCCAGGTGCTCACGGTCACCAACGTCTTCGAGTACTTCAAGAAGGACACCGCCGGATTCCGCAATGTGGGCTTTGGCGCCAACGTGAACGGCGCGCCTTCGAGCGTGCGCCGCACCCCCGTGGATTGGGTGCACCGCTTCCCCATGGCCTATGGCGACATGGATACGAGCTACAGCGAATTCGAGCTCACCATCCCCTCGCTCTTCAGCTTCACCCAGCGCCAGTGGCGCTTCAATGAGGTGGATGGCTGGGGCACGCTCTACCTGCCTGCCGACACCTTCGAGGTGCTGCGGGTGAAGTCGGTGCTGCAGCGCAACGATTCCGGCTATGTGGAGCAGTTCGGGCAGGGCTTCGCATTCGATGAGCCGGAAACGGTGGAGTACAAGTGGATCGCGCAGGGCATGGATGAGCCCGTGCTGGTGATCACCACCGTGGCCGGGCAGCCGACGGCGGCCCGGTTCCATTACTCGCCCGAGGAGGTCGTCACCGGCATTTCGGCGCCGGCCGCCGGGGCCCTGCAGGTCTTCCCGAATCCGGCCGAGGGACAGGTGACGGTGCTCGCCCCGGCGTCCCTTGGAGGGACGGTGGAGCTGCTCGATGCCTTGGGGCGCACTGTGCGCCCGCTGGAGCGCCTCCAGGCCGGTGCGCGGCTCACCTTCGCCACCGATGGCCTGGCCCCGGGCACCTATGCCGTGCGCTTCGTGAGCGGGGACGAGAGAACGAGCGTGCGCCTGCTGCTTCGCTAGGCTGCCGGCGGTAAGGGCGGCGGACCGCTCATCACGGAGGCGGGCGCCGGTGGAGGGGTACCCGCGCGATGGGGGATTTTCGCGGCGCCATACCAATCGGCCAACCAAACCATGAGAAAATTCCTCGGCCTCATCATCGCCCTCGGTGCAGTGGGACTCATCGCGCTCTGGGCCATGTCGTACTACAACGGAACCGTCGCAGCCAACGAAGCGGTTGAGAAGGTATGGGGCGATGTGCTGGTGCGCTATCAGGAGCGGGCTGACAAGACCAAGAACCTCCTGGAGATCGTGAAGGGCGCCGCCGATTTCGAGCAGGAGACCCTCACCCAGGTGATCGAGGCGCGGAGCAAGGCCACGGGCATCAACCTCACGGCCGATCAGCTCACCCCGGAGAACCTGGCCGCGTTCGAGGAGGCACAGGCCCAGTTCAGCGGCGCCCTCTCGCGCCTGCTGGTCACCATCGAGCGGTACCCCGACCTGAAGGCGGTGGCCGCTTTCCGCGATTTCCAAGCGCAGTACGAGGGCATGGAGAACCGCATCAGCGTGGAGCGCCGCAAGTTCAACGACGCCGTGCGGGTGTACAACCTGCGCGTGAAGCGGTTCCCCGGCAACCTGCTCGCGGGCTTCTTCGGATTCGCGGAGAAGGGCTACTTCAAGGCCGCCGAAGGAACCGAGAACGCTCCCGACATCTCCTTCCAGTGAGCGGGCTCACGGCAGAGGACTTCCTGACCGATGCGGAGCGGCAGCAGGTCTCCGCCATCATAGCGGAGGCCGAGCGCCGCACGTCCGGCGAGATCCGCGTGCACCTGGAGGACCACATCGAGGAGGATGTCCTGGACCATGCGGCTTTCATCTTCGAGGAGCTCGGCATGCACCGGACGGCCGACCGCAACGGCGTGCTCATCTACATCTGCGTCGCCGACCGCAAGGTGGCGGTGATCGGAGACAAGGGCATCAACGAGCGCGTGCCGCCCGGCTTCTGGACCGATGTGGTGGGGGTGCTGAAGCTCCATTTCGCGGCATCCCGGAATGCCGAGGGGCTCTGCGAGGCCGTGCGCCTGGTGGGGGAGAAGCTGCGCGCCTTCCATCCGCACAGGACCGGAGACCGCGACGAGCTCAGCAACGAGGTGAGCATCGGCAAGCGATGAGGACCCTGGCGGCCATCGGCTTCGCGCTGCTTGCGTTGGGCGTCCATGCGGCGCGGTTCGATTGCAGCCTTGCGCCTCCCGCTGAGGCCCGGCAGGACCGCCTGGTGTGGTCATACACCGACCTGCTCGCCGCCGAGGAGGAGGCGCGCATCAACAGCCGCCTCACGGCCTTTGCGCGCGAGACGAGCAACAGGATCCTGCTGCTCATCGTGGATACCCTATGCGGTACGGAAGCCAGCGACCTCGCCTTTCAGGTGGGGGAGCGCTGGGGCATCGGGCAGAAGGGCTTCGACAACGGCATCGTCTTCCTCATCAAGCCCACCGGCGCCGCCGGCCAGCGCAAGGTCTTCATCGCCACGGGCTACGGCCTCGAAGGGCCGATACCCGATGCCACGTGCAAGCGGATCGTGGAGAACGAGGTGCTGCCGCGCTTCCGCGACGGGCGCTTCGCCGAAGGGATCGAGGCGGCGCTGGATGTGCTCATGCCATTGGCCAAGGGCGAATTCGATCACAAGAGCTATGGCCGCAAGGGCGTGCCGTGGGCGCCGATGCTGCTCATGGCCTTCATCATGCTGCTCATGTTCCTGGCTTGGCGCGGGCGCGTGAAGCGGTATGCCCGCACCAACCGGCTCGATTTCTGGACGGCCATGTGGCTTCTCAGCCAGATGGACCGCCGCCAGGGCGGCGGGCATCACGGCACCACGGGAGGCTTCAGGGGCTTCCGGGGCGGAGGCGGCGGCTTCGGCGGCTTCGGCGGGGGCAGCTTCGGCGGAGGCGGAGCCGGCGGCAGCTGGTGATCAGTGCCTAGAAGTTCGGCTTCAGCATGTACTTGCTGTAGAACGCATTGATGGCCTCCACGGCATCCTCCGGCTTGTCCACCACGCTGAAGAGGTCGAGGTCCTCCGGGTTGATGTAGCCCTGCTTCTCGCCCATGGTGTGCTTGATCCAGTCCAGCAGGCCCTGCCAGTAGCGCTTGCCGACCAGGATGATGGGGAAGCGGCCGATCTTCTGTGTCTGGATGAGGGTGAGCGCCTCGAAGAGCTCATCGAGCGTGCCGAAGCCGCCGGGCAGCACGATGAAGCCCTGGGAGTACTTGGTGAACATCACCTTGCGCACGAAGAAGTAGTCGAAGTGAAGGCTCTTCTCCTTGTCCACGTAGGGGTTCGAGGATTGCTCGAACGGCAGCTCGATGTTGAGGCCCACGCTGGTGCCGCCCCCGCGCTGGGCCCCCTTGTTGGCGGCCTCCATGATGCCCGGTCCGCCGCCGGTGATGACGCCGTAGCCGTTGCCGGTGAGCTGGAAGGCGATCTCCTCCGCCAGCGTGTACTCCGCAGCATCGGGCTTGGTGCGGGCGCTGCCGAAGATGCTCACGCAGGGCCGGATGCGCTGCATGGCCTCGAAGCCCTCCACGAACTCGCTCATGATCTTGAAGATGGCCCAGCTGTCGTTGGCCTTCACCTCGCTCCAGCCCTTGCGCTTGAAGGCGCGCTTGATGCGGCGCTCGCTCTCCTCCTTGGATTTGTGGTCGTGCTTCATCTCGGGATGCGTCTGCCCAGCGAAGCAAGTCACCGCCCGCGTGTCCGTGCGATGCCCCTCCACGGCATTATCAACCGTTGCGCCGGGACAAATGCGCTAGGCGAGTTCCGCCTTGAGGTAGGGCCAGGTGTGGCCGCGCCCCATCAGCACCACTTCCTCGGGCGTCCCCCGGGCCACCACCGTGCCGCCGCCGGCGCCGCCTTCGGGGCCCATGTCGATCACGTGGTCGGCGACCTTGATGATGTCGAGGTTATGCTCGATGACCAGCACGGTGTTGCCTTGGTCAACCAGGCGCTGCAGCACGGCGATGAGCTGCTTCACGTCGTCGAAATGGAGGCCGGTGGTGGGCTCGTCGAGGATGTAGAAGGTGCTGCCGGTGCCCTTGCGGCTCAGCTCGGTGGCCAGCTTGATGCGCTGCGCCTCCCCGCCGCTGAGCGTGGTGCTGCTCTGCCCCAGTTTCACGTAGCCAAGGCCCACCTCGAGCAGGGTGCGCAGCTTCTGGCTGATCTGGGGGATGTCGGCGAAGAGGGCGGCCGCCTCCTCCACCGGCATGTCCAGCACATCGGCGATGCTCTTGCCCTTGAAGCGCACCTCGAGGGTCTCCCGATCGTAGCGCTTGCCGCGGCAGGTTTCGCAGGGCACCGCTACATCGGGCAGGAAGTTCATCTCGATGGTGCGCAGCCCGGCCCCCTTGCAGGTCTCGCAGCGCCCGCCGGCGGTGTTGAAGCTGAAGCGGCCGGCCTTGTAGCCGCGGATCTTGGCGCTGGGCAATTGGGCGAACAGGTCGCGGATGTGGTCGAAGAGCCCGGTGTAGGTGGCCGGATTGCTACGCGGGGTGCGACCGATGGGGCTCTGGTCCACCTCGATCACCTTGTCGATGTGCTCCAGGCCGCGCACGGAGTCGTAGGGCAGCGGCTGCAGGTCGCTGCGGTAGAAGTGCCTGCTGAGGATGGGGTAGAGGGTATCGCCGATGAGGGTGCTCTTGCCGCTCCCGCTCACCCCGGTGACGCAGATGAAGGTGCCCAGCGGGAAGTCCACGTCCACCGCCTTGAGGTTGTTGCCCGAGGCACCGCGCAGCGAGAGCCGCTTGCCGCTGCCCCGGCGGCGCTCGGCCGGCACCTCGATGCGCAGCTCGTTGCGGAGGTAGCGTGCCGTCACGCTGTCGCCGCGCAGGAGCTCCTTGGGGTGGCCCTCGGCCACGATCCGTCCACCGTGCTCGCCCGCGCCGGGGCCGATGTCGATCAGGTGGTCGGCGCTCAGCATCATCTCCTTGTCATGCTCCACCACCAGCACGCTGTTGCCGCCGTCGCGCAGGTTGCGCAGGCTGCCGATGAGCCGCTGGTCATCGCGCTGGTGAAGCCCGATGCTGGGTTCATCGAGGATGTAGAGTACGCCGGTGAGCTGGCTGCCGATCTGCGTGGCCAGGCGGATGCGCTGGGCCTCACCGCCGCTCAGGGACCGCGCGCTGCGGTCGAGGGTGAGGTACTCCAGGCCCACATCGAGCAGGAAGCCGCTCCGTGCGGTGATCTCCTTCACCACCTCGCGCGCGATCAGTGCCTTGGTCCCGCTCAGCCGGTCAGTCAGGCCCGACATGAAGGCGTGCAGCCCGTTGATGGGCAGCTGGGCGAGCTCGGTGATGCTGCGGCCGTCCAGGCGGAAATGCAGGGCGGTCTTCTTCAGCCGGGCGCCGCCGCATTCAGGACAGCTCACCATGTGGGTGAAGCCGGCCGCCCATTTCTGCGCGGTCTTCGGGCCTTCCTCGGCCTGCTCCAGGATGAAGGGGATGATGCCTTCGAACTGCACGGTGCGGTCGCTCAGGCCGATGCTGCTGCTCACGCGCAGCGGCTCGTCCAGGCCGTTGAGCAGCGCCGCCAGCACCGCGTCCTCCATCTCCTCAACGGGCGTGTCCAGGTCGTGTCCGAAGCTCTCCAGCACGGCCTCCACCTGCTTGAACACCCAGTTGCTCTTGTAGCTGCCGAGCGCGACAATGGCGCCCTTGCGGATGCTCTTGCTGCGGTCGGGCACGATCCTGTCCAGCGCCACCTCCGTCACCTGGCCCAGGCCGCTGCACCGGGGGCAGGCACCGTAGGGGCTGTTGAAGCTGAAGAGGTTGGGCTCAGGCTCCTCGTAGGCGATGCCGCTGGTGGGGCACATGAGGTGGCGGCTCAGGAACCGCGGCGCGTGCTGGCCCTTGGCCTCCACCACCATGAGGCTGCCCTTGCCGTACTTCATCGCGGTCTGGATGGTCTCGGCCAGCCGCTTGCCGCTGCCTTCGCTCACCTTGATGCGGTCCACCACCAGCTCGATGTCGTGCACCTTGTAGCGGTCGAGCCGGGGGCGGCCCGTGAGGTCGAGCACCTCGCCATCGGCGCGGGCCCGCAGGAAGCCCTGGCGCAGCAGCTGCTCGAAGAGCTCGCGGTAGTGGCCCTTGCGGCCGCGCACGAGCGGCGCCAGGATGAGCACCTCCTTGCCGGCGTAGGCCTCGGCCACCAGCTCCACGATCTGCTGGTCGGTGTAGCGTACCATGGGCTCGCCGGTGACGTGCGAGTAGGCATCGGCCACGCGCGCATAGAGCAGGCGCAGCAGGTCGTAGATCTCCGTCACCGTGCCCACGGTGCTGCGCGGGTTGCGGCTGATCGTCTTCTGCTCGATGGCGATCACGGGGCTGAGCCCGGTGATCAGGTCCACGTCGGGCCGCTCGATGCCGCCGAGGAACTGGCGGGCATAGGCATTGAAGGTCTCGATGTAGCGCCGCTGCCCCTCGGCGTGGATCGTATCGAAGGCCAGGGAGCTCTTGCCGCTGCCGCTGAGCCCGGTGATCACCACCAGCTTGTCGCGCGGTATGCGCACATCGATGTCCTTCAGGTTGTGCACCCGGGCACCGAGCACCTCGATGTGGTCGTCGGCCGTGCCTTCCTCGCTGGCGGCGGCCTTCAGGGCTTCAGTCTTCAAGGCTCCGCAGGGGCATCATGGAAGCCCTCGCCCGGCAGCAGCAGGGTGTAGGCCCGGCCCTCCTTGTTGGTGAGGCGGGTGTCGCGCAGCCAGGGGTTGAGCAGCTTCACGGTCTTGTAATCGGTGCCGTGCCGGAGGGCGAAGGCCGCGATGTCCTCGATCGGGCCCTTCACCTCGATGGGCCGGGTGGCATAGGGCGGGTAGAGGTCGCGCTTCCGCAGGTGGAATCCGTAGCGCTGCGGCTCGCGGATGATCTCCTTCATGGCGAGGATCCGGAACACGTAGCGGCTCGTCTCCTCCGGCAGCAGGAGGTCGAAGTAGCTCTCCTTCTTCTGGCGGCCCAGCTGCTTGTCCACGCCGCCGGGGCCGAGGTTGTAGGCCGCCGCGGCGAGTGCCCAGCTGCCGTACTTGGCATAGGCCGCCTTCAGGTACTTGCAGGCGGCCACGGTGCTCTTCTCCACGTTGTAACGCTCGTCCACCTCGCCGTTCACCTCCAGCCCGTAGCCCTGGCCGGTCTCCTTCATGAACTGCCAGTATCCGGCCGCGCCGGCGGGCGAGACCACATTGGTGAAGTTGCTCTCCACCAAGGCCAGGTACTTCATGTCGTCCGGCACGCCCTCGCGCTTCAGTACCTCCTCGATGAGGGGGAACCACCGATTGGCCCGCTTGTGCGCCAGGAGGGTGTTGCTCTGCCAGTAGGTGTTCACCAGGAGCTCGCGGTCGAGCCGCTCGCGCACGTCGATGCGGTCCAGCGGCACCGGTTCGCCGCAGAAGGAGAGCTCATTGGGCAGCGTGAGGGAGAAGACCTTGTAGCCGTCGTTGAAGTGGCGCAGGTGGTCCAGGTCGGACTCGGCGCTGCTGGCGGAAAAGGTGAACAGGTGCAGCGCGGCCGAACCGCCGGCCAGCAGGGCCATCCATAGCGCGGTGCGCCAGCCGAGGCGGAGGAGCTTGCGTTTCATGGGCGCGGCTTGGACCGGTGGGTGATGGAGAAAAGCGTGCCGAAGACGGCCAGGCCGTATGCAACGAAGATACCGGTGTGCAGGTTCGTCCAGACCGTGACGAAACGGCACATCACGAAGGTGAGGAAGACGTTCACCAGGCTGATGCCGATGAAGACAAGGGCCACCTGGCCGTCGCTGAGCCCCAGGTAGCCCAGGTGGTGGGTGGTGTGGTCGCGCCCGCCCACGAAGGGGCTGCGGCCGCGCATCACGCGGTTGATGGAGACGGTGGCCGTGTCGGCGATCGGCAGCAGGAACACGGTGAGGGGCGCGATCATCTGCCGGGCGGGCTCCCAGGCGCCGGTGGGCGATTCGCCGTTCCAGAAGAAGCGGATGCCGACGAAGGCGAGCAGCACGCCCAGGAACTGGCTGCCGGTATCGCCCATGAACATGCGGGAGGGGTGCCAGTTGAAGAAGAGGAAGCCGCTGAGGGCGGCCATCACCCCCACCATGAGCACCATGTACACGGGTTCCATGGCATCGCGCACGATGAGCGCCACCACGGCGGCGGCGAGGATGGCGATGGAGACCACCGTGGTGATGGCGTCCATGTTGTCGAGCATGTTGATGGAGTTCATCATGCCCACCACCCAGAGGAGCGTGAGCGCATGGTTGGCCCAGGGAGCCTCGAAGAGGTCGATGGTGGTGCCGGTGGCGATGAGGATGCCGCCGCAGGCGAGCTGCACCAGGAACTTCAGCAGGGGGCGGGTGTTGTACGCATCGTCGGCCAGGCCCATGAGGAAGCCGAGCGAGGTCGCGGCCAGCAGGCCGAGCAGCTCGGGCTTGAGGGTGGCGCCGGCTTCGCCCGGGAAGATGACCCCGTGCAGCGAGAAGCAGGCCAGGAACAGGATGTAGAAGCCGATGCCGCCGAAGGCCGGCTTGTGGCTGCTGCTCCAGCGCACCAGCATCTGGTCCTTCTCCCGGATGCCCAGCGTGCGCGCGAAGCGCATGAACAGCGAGTTCACGAGCAGGCTGAAGACCAAGGCCGCGAAGAAGAGCCCGGAGTAGATCAGGAAGAGCTGCGTTGCGCCGTACATGGGGTCGATGGGCTCCTATCGCCCCCAGGGGCCGTTGAAGGCGAAGCCCTCGCGGTCCTTGGGGCTCACCAAGGGCGCTTCAATGCCCCAATCGATGCCCAGGTCGGGGTCGTCCCACCGGATGGTGCGCTCCGAGGCGGGGTGGTAGAGCGCGGTGCACTTGTAGGCGAAGACGGTGTCGTCCTCGAGCGCCACGAAGCCGTGCGCGAAGCCCGGCGGCACCCACAGCATGGCCGGCGACCTCCCGTCAAGGGGCACCTTCACGTGCCGGCCGTAGGTGGGGCTGCCGGGGCGGATGTCCACGCACACGTCGATCACGGCGCCGCGCACCACGCGCACCAGCTTGCCCTGGGCATGGGGGGCGATCTGGAAGTGGAGGCCGCGCAGCACGCCTCGGCGCGAGGTGCTCTCGTTGTCCTGCACGAAGGCGCGCGGGCCGATCAGCCGGTCCATGGCCGGCTGGCTCCAGGTCTCCATGAAGGAGCCCCGGTCATCGGCGAAGATGCGGGGCCGCATGAGCAGCAGGCCCTGGATGGGGTAGGTCGTGGTCTCCATCATCCCTTGCTGAATAGGCCGCCGAAGAGTCCGCGCTTGCGCTTGGTGCTGCGTTCCTCGTAATAGCCGCCGCTGTAGCCATAGCCGTAGCCGTAGCCGTAGCCATAGCCGTAGTTGTAGCCGTACTTGTTCCGGTCGATGTCCACGCCGTTGAGCACGCAGGTGAGCCGCTTGATGCTGTTCTCGTTGATCAGCCGGTCCACGTTCTGCACGAACTGCTTCTTGCTGTAGTCGCTGCGGAAGATGTAGATGGGGTAGTCGGCCAGCTGGATCATGGGGATGCCATCGGTCACCAGGCCCACCGGCGGGTTGTCGAGCAGCACCACGTCATAGCGCTGCTTGAGCTCGGTGAGCACGTCGGTCATCGCCTGGCTGATGATGAGCTCCGAGGGGTTCGGCGGGATGGGGCCGGCCGTGATGTAGTCCAGCGATGCCAGGTTGCTCTTGCGGATGCAGGAGTCGAGCGTGTCCTTGCCGATGAGGATGGTGCTCATGCCGCGGGCGTTGTCCACATCGAAGCCCAGGTGGATCTTGGGCTTGCGCATGTCGAGGTCGAGGATGATGACGCGCTTTCCGCCGTAGGAGATGATCCCGGCCAGGTTCATCGCCACGAAGGTCTTGCCCTCGCCGGAGATGGTGCTGGTGATGGCCACCACCTTGGGCCCGGGGGTGTTGTCCACGAACTGCATGTTGGTGCGGACCGACCGGAAGGCCTCGGCGATGAGCGACTTGGGGTTCTTGTCGATGAGCAGCTGCGAGATGGGGATCTCCTTCTTGTACTTGGGGATCATGCCCAGGATGCCGATGCTCGCATGCGAGAGCTTGGCGATGTCGTGCAGGCTGGTGATGTTGTCGTGCATGATGTAGCGCACGAGCAGGATGAGCATGCAGATGGCGATGCCGGTGACGAGGTAGGAGATGATGACCACCTCGCGGTTCGGGGTCATGGGCACCTGGGCCAGGGCGGCATCCTGGAGGATGCGGTTCTGCGGGACGAAGCCCGCCTTGCTGATGCGGTACTCGATCTCCTTCTCGAGCAGCAGGGTGTAGTACTTCTGGTTGATGTTGAACACGCGCTCCACGCGGGCGTACTCCAGCTCCTTCTCCGGCAGCTTGCGGAAGCGGGAGTCGAGCTCCTCCAGCTGCCCGGCGAGGTCGTCGCGCTGCTCCTCGGCCGCGCGGCGCAGGCGGTGGATGGTCTCCAGCAGCACCTTCTTCTGGATCTCGATGCGCCCGGCGGTGGCGCGCGAAGCGGGGTGCACCGGGGTGGCCTCCGTGGCGATGATCTCGCGGTCCTGCAGCAGGTCCTGCAGCTGGCGCAGCGGGGTGGAGAGCGTGGGCTCGTACTTGGTGCCGAGCAGCAGGGGGATGAGGTCGTGCGCATCGATCTCCTCCACCGGCCGGTCGGTGGCGGCCTCCAGGGCCCGGAGCACCTCGATGTCGAGCGTGAGCCGCACCAGGTCGTCCTCGTAGCGGTCCGACCGCTCCAGCAGCAGCGGGGTCAGGGTCTGCACATCGGCCACGCGGTTCTCGCCACGGAAGCGCTGCAGGGTGAACTCCGAGTCGCGCAGCTCCCCGTAGGCGGTGTCCTTCTGCGTGCGGATGAACTCGATCACGTTGCGCGCGCTGCTGCTCTGGCGCACGAGGTCGTAATCGATGAAGGTGGTGGCCAGGGCCTGCGAGAGGTCGCGCGCGAGCCAGGGGTTCGGGTCGCTGCAGCTCACCTCGATCGTCTTGGCGTTGTAGTCCAGCACCTTCACCAGCACCTGCGCGGCGTACTTGTCCAGCAGCTTGGGCAGCGAGTTGATCTTCAGGTACAGGTTCACCTTCGCATCGGGATCGTGCAGGATGGGATGGTCGCCCAGCTCGAGCCGGCAGGTGAAATGCGGCAGGCGGATCTCGCCGCTGCGGGGGAAGCTCTCCTTGATCACCACCGACCCGATGGTGTAGCTGAAGCCCACGCGGTCGGGCTTGGAGAGGTCCACGAAGACCGGGAGGTCCACTACGGCGCTGTCGGTCACCGTCAGGTCGCGCAGCTTGAAGAAGCTGTGGATGTAGTACTCCTCGGTGAGGATCTGGCCCCGGTTGAAGTAGCTCACCTGCAGGGGGAGCTGCTCCAGGGCCATGCCCAGGAACAGGCGGCTGCGCATGAACTCCAGGTCCACGGCCAGGTTCTGGTCCTCGGTGAAGGTGGCCATCATCAGCACCTGCTTGGCGGTGTTGCTGCCGCCCACCTGGATGATGGCGCGCGACTGGAAGATGGGGGCCGTGTAGCGCAGGTAGAGCGCCGCCGAGGCGCCGGCGAGCAGGAGCACCAGCACCACCCACACCATGCTGCGCTTCAGGATGTAGAGGAACAGCCCGAGCTCGAACTCATTGCTGAAGTTCGTGATCCGCTGCTTGTAGCTCTCGAAGCTTACGTTGCGGTTGCTGATATCCTCGGAGAGCATCCGCGCGTGCGCTTAGTTGCCGAATCCGCGCACCACGCCGATCACGAGCACGATGCTGGTGAGCAGGGTGATGACCGGGGTGAGGTCCTGCAGGACCTCGCGGGCGATCTCGGGGTTGGGCTGCACGTACACCACATCATCGCCCTGCATCACGATGTCCGCGTACTTCAGGCCATCGATATCGGACATGTCGAACTGGTGCACCGTCCGCGAGCCGTCGGGGTGGTGGCGGAAGAGCTTGACGCGGCGGGCATCCCCCCGCCGGGCCACGCCGCCGGCCAGGGCCAGCACCTCCAGCAGGGTGGTGTTGTTGTTCTCCAGGGTGATCACCCGCGCGTCCCCGCCCTCGCCGGGGAAGACCACCACGCGGCGGTTGGTGACCATCAGCTGCACATAGGGCTTGTTGTAGTACTTGGCGTAGTTCTCCTCCAGGTACATCTCGGCCTCGCGGATGGTGTAGCCCGAGAGCTTCACCCGGCCCAGCAGGGGCAGCTTGGCCAGCCCGTCGCTCTCGATGGTGTAGAGGAAGAGGTTGCGGATGGCCATGTTCGCCTCGCGCGTGCCCCCCTCGCTCACCAGGTCGATCATCTTGAAGCCGTCGTTGGCGAATAGCCTGAACTGCAGCACATCGTTGGGCTGGAGCACCAGGAAGCGGTTATGGATGCCGGTGTCCGGAAAGGCCGCGTAGGCGTGGTCCGTCGGGGTCTTGAACATGATGTCGCGGTTGACCGTGCAGCCGGTGAGCAGAAGGCCCGCCAGGATGACAGCCGCCGCGAGGGAGCGGAGCGTGCGAAGCATAAGTGGCCAAATGTAGCGAACGGCCCCGGCGGGCATCAGGCCAGGAGCGATCGGTAGAGCTGTGCGGTGTCCTGCACCAGCCGGGTGTAATGGTAGCGGTCGCGCACATGCGCCCAGCCGCCGCTGCCCATGCGGCTCCGCAGGGCCTCGTCCATCACCAGGTGGGCCAGGTGGCGCGCCATGCCGGCCGCATCGCCGGATTCGCTCAGCAGCGCCGTCTCGCCCGGCCGTACCACGTTCTCGATGCCGCCCACCCGCGTGCTCACCACGGGGCGGTTGCTGGCCTGTGCCTCGATTAGGCTCACCGGGGTGCCCTCGTTGAGGGAGGTGAGCATGACGATGTCCAGCCCGGCGTTCACGATGTCCACCTCCTTGATCCAGCTGGTGAAGGTGACGGTGGCGCGCCCCACCAGGGGCTTCCCGTTCACGCCATGGCCGAAGCCGTGCCCGTTGAAATAGGGGCCCTGAACCTGGCTCAGGCCCAGTTCATTGGCCCGCTGCTGCAGCCGGTCCCGCTCCTCGCCATCGCCCACGATGAAGGCGCGCAGCTTGCGGCCGGTGGCGGCCGAGGCCTTGGCCACCACGTCCAGGAAGAGGCCGTGGTTCTTGATGGGCACCAGGCGGCCGATGATGCCCACCGCGATCTCGTCGTCGGCCACGCCATACACCTTGCGGAAGAGGGCGCGCTTGCGGGCCTGGTCCTCCTGGAACCGGCTGAGGTCGAAGCCCAAGGGGATGACGGCCACCTTGGATGCCGGGCAGATGCGGTGCTCGTTCACCAGTTCATCCTTCTGCCGCTCGCTGATGGCGATGATGCGCGTGGACCGCCGGGCGAGGTAGCGCTCGATGCCCTTGTAGAAGGCCGTCCGCACCGGCCCGAAGTAGCTGTGGAAGACGTGGCCGTGGAAGGTGTGCACGATGGCCTTCACGCCCAGGTCGGCGGCGGCCATGCGGCCCACGGCGCCGGCCTTGGCCGCATGGGTATGCACGATGTCCGGCTTGAACTCGCGGATCAGCTCCTTGATGCGCCGGTAGGCGCCACGGTCGCGCCACGGGGCCACCTCGCGCTGCAACTCGGGCAGGATCAAGGGCTTAACGCCCATGCGTTCCAGGATATGGTGGCTGCCCTCTTCGGTGGCCTCCTGGCTGCCGCCAACCAGCAGCGTCTCGAACTCATCCGGCAGGTACCGCGTGAGGTAGGCCGCGTTGTGGGTGGGGCCTCCGAGGTTGAAGCGGTTGAGGATGCGAAGGACGCGGGGCATGCGGGCGGGGTGGGCGAATGTAGCCGCCGGGCCGCGCTCGGGGGCCTCAGCGGCCGTGGGTTTTCCACCACGAGAGGAAGACGAGCAGGGCATGCACGGTTGCCTGTGCCTGGCCGGGCCGCGCCGAGCGCAGGCGGCGCCGGATCGGTTCCACCGCCTCCCAGCGGAGACCGGCCGATTCCACCAGGTCGCGCGTCAGCAGCCGGTCCTGCCACGGGGCCAGCGGCCCCAGCAGCAGATCGCGCAGCGGCACCTCGAAGCCCTGCTTCCCCCGCTCGAGGACCGAAGCGGGCAAGAGGCCGCCGAAGGCTTCGCGCAGGATGGCCTTGCCCACGCCCGGGCGCAGCTTCAGCTCCGCCGGCAGGGCGAAGGCGAGCTCCACCACCCGGCGGTCCAGGAAGGGGGTCCGCACCTCCAGCGCATGGGCCATGCTGGTGAGGTCCACCTTGTGCAGCATGTCGTTCGGCAGCACCGTGCGCACATCGGCCAGCAGATAGCCGTTCAGGCCGGGCATTTGCGCCATGCCCTGGGTCATGCCCAGGTCGCGGTCATCGAGTTCCATGGGGTGGGCGGCCCGGGGCACCAAGGCGCCCGCATCGCCATCGCTGTCGAACGAGGCCAGGCTCAGCCAGCGCTGCTCGCGGTGCCCCGAGGCGGCGTTGGCGAAGCGCTCCAGCCTGCGGAAGGCATCGGTGATGGGATTGTTGCGCGAGCGCGGCAGCCTGCGCCAGAGCGGTCCCAGCGCGATCACGGCCTTCTCCAGCGGTCCGGGCTTGGCCAGGTGCAGCTCGGCCTGGTGCTTCCGGTAGCCGCCGAACACCTCGTCGGCGCCATCGCCGCTCAGCGCCACGGTGACCTGCTTGCGCGTCTCGCGGCAGAGGATGTAGGAGGGGAGGGCGCTGCTGTCGGCGAAGGGCTCGTCGATGGCCGCGAGCAGGTCCGTGTAGGCCGCGGCGAGGTCGTCGCGCGTGAGCTTGAAGGTGGTGTGCTCCGATCCGATGCGGCGCGCCACCTCCTCGGCGTAGCGGGTCTCGTCGAAGTAGGGGTCGTCGGCATAGCCGATGCTGAAGGTGCGCAGGCCCCGCTGGTGCCGGGCGGCAAGGGCGCTCACGATGCTGCTGTCGAGCCCGCCGCTGAGGAAGGTGCCGATGGGCACGTCGCTGACCAGGCGCATGCGCACGGCGTCCTCGAGCAGCTCCCGCAGCTGCGCCACCGGGTCGGGTGGGAGCGGGGTTCGGCGCGCGGCCTCAGGCAGGTCGTACCAGCGCTCGCGTCGCGTGCCGGCGGCGGTTGCGCGCAGGAGCTCCCCCGGTTCCAGTTTCCGCACGCCCTTCAGGATGCTCCAGGGCGCCGGGATGTAGTGGTAGGTGAAGTACTGCTGCAGGCTGTGCCGGTCCGGTTCGCCGCGGGCGCCCAGCGCCTTCAGGGCGCGCAGCTCACTGGCGAAGCGCAGCAGGCCGTCCTGCTCGCTCCACCACAGGGGCTTCACGCCGAAGCGGTCGCGGGCCAGCAGCAGCTCGTCCTTCTCCGCATCGTGGATCGCCAGCGCGAAGAAGCCGTTGAGCTCGTGCAGGAAGGCTTCGCCCTTCACGGCGAAGAGGCGCAGCACCACTTCGGTGTCGGTGCGGCTGCGGAAGGCGTGGCCGGCCGCCTCGAGCTGCGCGCGCAGCTCCTGGAAGTTGAAGACCTCGCCGTTGAAGGCGATGGTGTAACGGCCGCCATCGTCGGTGAAGGGCTGGTGCCCCGCCGCGCTGGTGTCGATGATGCTCAGGCGGCGATGGCCCAGCACGGCGTTCCCCTTGCGGTAGGTGCCTTCATCATCCGGGCCGCGATGCGCCAGGCAGGCCAGCGCTTCGCCGATGCGGTCATCGACCGGGGGCCGGCCGCTGCCGAGGTGGTATGAACCGGCGATGCCGCACACGAGAGGAAGGATGAAAGCGGAAAGCTGAAATCGGCCGCGTTTCAGCTTTCCGCTTTCGTGTTTCAGCTTTACAGATGAATCACCTCGCCGTAGGCCGCTGCGGCCGCCTCCATGATCGCCTCGCTCATGGTGGGGTGCGGGTGCACAGTCTTGATGATCTCGTGGCCCGTGGTCTCCAGCTTGCGGATGCTCACGCATTCGGCGATCATCTCCGTCACGTTCAGGCCCACCATGTGCGCGCCGAGCAGCTCGCCGTACTTGGCATCGAAGATCAGCTTCACGAAGCCGTCCGTGTTGCCCGCCGCCTTGGCCTTGCCGCTGGCGCTGTAAGGGAACTTGCCCACTTTGATGGCCAGGCCCTTCTCCTTGCACTGCTTCTCCGTGTAGCCCACGCTGGCCACTTCGGGGGAGCAGTAGGTGCAGCCGGGGATGTTGTTGTAGTCCAGCTTCTCCGGGTTATGCCCGGCGATCTTCTCCACGCAGATGATGCCCTCGGCGCTGGCCACGTGCGCCAGGGCCTGGCCGGGCGTGCAATCGCCGATGGCGTAGTAGCCGGGCATGTTGGTGGCGTAGAACTCGTCCACCTTGATCTTGCCCTTGTCGGTGACGATGCCCACCTCCTCCAGGCCGATGCCCTCGATGTTGGCCGCGATGCCCACCGCGCTGAGCACGATGTCGCACTCCACGGCCTTCTCGCCGGCGGCGCTCTTGATCGTCACCTTGCAGCCGTTGCCCTTGGTGTCCACTGCGGTCACCTCGCTGCCGGTCATCACCTCGATGCCCTGCTTCTTGAAGCTCCGTTCCAGCTGCTTGCTCACCTCCTCGTCCTCCACCGGGACGATGTTCGGCATGAACTCCACCAGGGTGACCTTGGTGCCGATGGCGTTGTAGAAGTAGGCGAACTCGCTGCCGATGGCACCGCTGCCCACCACCACCATGCTCTTGGGCTGCTCGGGCAGCACCATGGCCTCGCGGTAGCCGATGATCTTCTTGCCGTCCTGCTTCAAGGCGGGCAGTTCGCGGCTGCGGGCGCCGGTGGCGATGATGATGTGCTTGCCCTCCACGGTGCTCTTCTTCCCGTCCGCGGCGGTGACCTCGATCTTCTTGCCCGGCAGCAGCTTGCCGGTGCCCATGATCACCTCGATCTTGTTCTTCTTCATCAGGAAGCCCACGCCCTTGCTGTTGCTGTCGGCCACCTCGCGGCTGCGCTTCACCATGCCGCCGAAGTCGGCCTTGGGCGCGCCCACGGTGATGCCGTAGTCCTTGGCGTGGTTGATGTACTCGAACACGTTGGCGCTCTTCAGCAGGGCCTTGGTGGGGATGCAGCCCCAGTTGAGGCAGATGCCGCCGAGGGCCTCGCGTTCCACGATGGCGGTCTTCAGGCCCAGTTGGCTGGCGCGGATGGCGGCAACATAGCCTCCGGGGCCGCTGCCGAGGACGATGACGTCGTAGCTCATGGTTCGTGTGGGGATGCCGGCTGGTGCCGGGGCGGCGAAGGTAACGGCAAGCCCGGAACGCGCCCCCTCACACGGCCACGCTGTGCTCGCGGAGAGCGTCGTTCAGCGAGGTCTTGCGGTCGGTGCTCTCCTTGCGCTGGCCGATGATCAGGGCGCAGGGCACGCCATAGTCGCCGGCCGGGAACCGCTTGGGCACGGTGCCCGGGATCACCACGCTGCGCGGCGGCACCACGCCCTTCATCTCCACGGGCGCGGGGCCGGTGACATCGATGATGCGGGTGCTGGCCGTGAGCACCACGTTGGCGCCGAGCACGGCCTCCTGGCACACGCGCACCCCCTCCACCACGATGGCGCGGGAACCGATGAAGCAGCCGTCCTCGACGATCACCGGGGCGGCCTGCACGGGCTCCAGCACCCCGCCGATGCCCACGCCGCCGCTCAGGTGCACATGCTTGCCGATCTGCGCGCAGCTGCCCACCGTGGCCCAGGTGTCCACCATGGTGCCCTCGTCCACGTAGGCACCGATGTTCACGTAGCTGGGCATGAGGATGGTGCCCGGCGCCAGGTAGCTGCCGTGGCGGGCGATGGCGTGCGGCACCACGCGCACCCCGAGCTGGGCGTAGCGCTTCTTCAGCGGGATCTTGTCGTGGAACTCGAAGGGCCCCACCTCGAGCGTGTGCATCTGCTTGATGGGGAAGTACATGATCACGGCCTTCTTCACCCAGTCGTTCACGCGCCAGCCGCCCTGGCTCCGCCACGCGCAGCGCTCCGCGGTCCAGTTCCTCCACCACGCGCTCGATGGCCATCACCACCTCCTGGTCGCGCAGCATGTCGCGGTTCTCCCAGGCCTTTTCGATCAATTCATGCATCCTGCAAAGATGAAGGTCGATCGGCCGCATCCGGCGCTCCCCACGGCGGCGTGAGCGACCTTCGCGCCATGGGACGCGTCATTGCCATCGACTTCGGGCTGAAGCGCACGGGGCTTGCCGTCACGGATCCGCTGCGCATCATCGCCACGGCGCTGGAAACGGTGGAGAGCCGGGCGCTGCTGCACTACCTCAAGGCCTATTGCGACAAGGAGGCCGTGGACGGCTTCGTGCTGGGCCTGCCCACCGGCCTCGATGGCAGCGATACGGATATCACCCCGAACGTCAGGCTGTTGGAGCAGGAGCTGAAGCGGCGCTTCCCGCAATGCTTCGTGGAGCTGGCGGACGAGCGCTTCACCAGCCGCATGGCGCAGCAGACGCTGATGGCCAGCGGGAAAGGCCGTATGGCGCGGCGTGAGAAAGGTCAGCTGGACCGCATCAGCGCCACCATCATCCTGCAGGGCTGGTTGGAGCGGCAATGAGCCGCAAGCGCGCTGCGGCGGGCCATGCGGGGCGCAGCTCCAACCCCTGGAATGGCATGGTGCGTTGAGCCGGCTCTCGGGACCCAAGTCGGTGGCGGGGCTGAGGCGGTCGGCGTTGATGCCCTTCAGCCGGTATGCCATTCATCGGAACAAGCGCAGGGCGGAGATTCCGGGTGAGAGGGTCCGTAGAGCCTGTCGTCCTTGCAGGGTCTTCGCCGAAGGTTGCCATGTCCCCTGCCTCCGCACGGGTCTCGCCGCGCTAAGCCAGCGGGCGGGTGGGGCGGACCCTGCGGCACCGTCCTCATCGAATGCAGGGTTCACCATGGCGCTCCTTTGCCGCCCGGTTATCCATGCTCCTGGTACGCATTCAGCGGCGCTTCGCGCTTGCGCCGCACTGACATGAGGTGAAGTTAACCGGAGATCGCGGCTCCGAGGCCGCAGGGTCCGCCTTGCAGCGCGCACAACCACGCGCGGCGAGACCCATGCGGAGGTTTTCGCGCGGGGGCGGCGATCACCGTGCGCTGACGATTCATGAGGACACCCTGCCGAGGTATAAAGCCGCCACGCCTTGCTCACCGGATTCGCATGGATGTACTTGAGCTTCTGCTCGATCATGCGCGCATGGAAGAGCTCGATCAGGTCGGTGGAGGTCTCGAACACGCGATGCTTCTGCCCACGGCCGGTGTCGGACTCACGCACGCCGGCTCGCAGACGCTCCAGCACATCCTCACGGCCAAGCCGCTTCAAGCGCTTCACGATCTCGTAGGCCAGGAAGCGCTTGCCGTTTGCCAGCACGGTGTTGATGGCGCCGCCCTCTGGAACCCGGATGATGAAATGGACGTGGTTGGGCATGATCGCGTAGCCGAAGAACCGATAGCCCAGTCCGTAAGCGACGTGCATCCATTTGTACACGGCGTCGTAGGCGTCGGTGATCTTGATCAGCGGGATCCACTGATAGCAGGTAAACGTGCCGAAGTACACAGCGTGGTCCTTCTCGCGTTTGCGCCGCACGGCCATGAGGTGAAGGTAGCCGGAGATTGCGGCTCCGGTCCCGCAGGGTCCGCCTCGCTCGCGCACCATTCACTGCGCGGCGAGACCCATGCGGAGGTTTTCGCGCGGGGGCGGCGATCACCGTGCGCTGACGATTCATGAGGACACCCTGCCGAGGTATAATTGCCATCGACTTCGGGCTGAAGCGCACGGGGCTTGCCGTCACGGATCCGCTGCGCATCATCGCCACGGCGCTGGAAACGGTGGAGAGCCGGGCGCTGCTGCACTACCTCAAGGCCTATTGCGACAAGGAGGCCGTGGACGGCTTCGTGCTGGGCCTGCCCACCGGCCTCGATGGCAGCGATACGGATATCACTCCGAATGTCAGGCAGTTTGCCGATGCGCTGCGCAGCGCCTTCCCGGGCTGCTTCCTCGACCTGGTGGATGAGCGCTTCACCAGCCGCATGGCGCAGCAGACCCTGCTGGCCAGCGGCAAGGGGCGCATGGCCCGGCGCGAGAAGGGGCAGCTGGACCGCATCAGCGCCACCATCCTCCTGCAGGGCTGGCTGGAGCGGCAGGGCCCGGGCTAGCGACCGATGGCGCCGGCCGCCGGTGGCAGCGCCGTGCCTCTGTCCACTGCCCATCTGTCAGTCGCGTGCGAGCGGCATAGCTGTTGACCCAGTGGCCCACCCCTGTTGAAAACGGCCCACGCATGCCGCGGCGCAGGGGAGGTAACTTTGAACCTTCCACTGTGACCCGATCGTCGATGAACGACCTCCTCCATAGCAGCCCCGACCTTTTCAGCAGCGAAGCGCTCGAGAACGAGACCGAACTCATCCCGCTCATCACCGCCGAGGACGAGGAGCAGATGAATGCGGAGTCGACCCCGCCCGAGCTGCCCATCCTGCCCTTGCGCAATACGGTGCTCTTCCCCGGCGTGGTCATCCCCATCACGGTGGGGCGCGACCGCAGTATCCGGCTCATCCAGGACGTGTACCGCGGCAACCGCACCCTGGGCGTGGTGAGCCAGAAGGACAGCCAGATCGAGGAGCCGAGGCCGGAGGACCTGAACAAGGTGGGCACCATCGCGCAGATCATCCGCATGCTGCGCATGCCCGACGGCAGCACCACCGCCATCATCCAGGGCAAGAAGCGCTTCGAAGTGCTGGAGATGGTGAAGGTCGACCCCTACTACACGGCACGCGTGAAGGAGTTCGAGGAGATCCGGCCGGCCAAGGACGACAAGAGCTTCCAGGCGCTGGTGAGCTCGCTCAAGGACCTCTCCCTCGAGATCATCAAGCAGAGCCCGCACATCCCCACCGAGGCGCAGTTCGCCATCAAGAACATCGACTCGCCTTCCTTCCTGGTGAACTTCATCAGCAGCAACATGCAGGCCGAGGTGGCCGAGAAGCAGAAGATGCTGGAGGTGGCCGACCTGCGCGAGCGCGCCTCCATGCTGCTTGCGCACCTCACCAAGGAGCTGCAGATGCTGCAGATGAAGAACGAGATCCA
>ERZ761602.964-NODE-964-length-56307-cov-16.333233_pt1 | contig 56307 bp, 43 predicted proteins | sample MGYA00512165_ERZ761602 | MGnify/ENA primary metagenome ERZ761602 (study PRJEB28899, sample SAMN02445085) | bioreactor sludge metagenome | biome: EBPR sludge; isolation source: Thorneside wastewater treatment plant | place: Australia: Brisbane, Thorneside... | reverse complement strand
GCGCAGCATCACGTTCGCCGGCTTGAGATCGCGGTGCACGACGCCGGCCGCGTGCGCGGCCGCCAGCGCCTCGGCCAGCTGCGCGGCGATCGAGAGCGCTCGCTCCACCGGCCATGCCGCGCGCTCCTCGAGCGCCTCCTCGAGCGTCACGCCGTCGATCCACTCCATCGCCACCCAGCTGCGACCGTCGTCGAGCCGTCCCGCGCTCGCCACCTTCACCACGCCGTCGACGTCGAGCCGCGCCGCGGCCTCGGCCTCGCGCCGCGACCGCGTCGCCGTGCGCTCGTCGGCGGCGTGGCTCACCTTCACCGCGACGAGCAGCTCGTCGTCGTCGCCGCTGCCCACCCAGCCGCGGTAGACCGTCCCGCTCGCGCCCGCCGCCACGGCCGGTCCGAGCCGGATCCCACCCGGCAAGCAGGTGCCGGCGAGCGACTGGGAGGGAGGGCGCGCGATCACGGTCATTCGACGCGCCGACCCCGCGCGGCATTCGACCTTGCGCACGTCTCACGCGCGCTTGGTGAGCGCCGGCACCTTCGTTGCGGAACTGAACGGCAGTCGCCGGAAAGTCTGGGTTGACGAGTGGCCAGACCGCCGTTTAGCGTGGAACTCCGCTTCGTTACCTGCACGTATCGACCTTGGTTCAGGAGTGCACATGAGGGAGTCGCGCTCGTTCCTGCAGCGCCTTTGCGCCGTCACGACCACCGCCGCGCTGGTGTCCACCGGCTGTCACGGTGCGTTCGACGAAGCTCGCCAGCCGGTCGACAACGGAACCTTCGGCGAGACGGTGCACACGCTCGTGTGCAAGCGCATCGCGTTCCTCGACGACCTCGCCGACGGCGGGACCACCGACGTCCGCGGCGACAGCGTGCGCGACATGTGTCGGCTCGGCCTCGCCCCCGAGGCGAGCGCGAGCGGCAAGCTCAAGGCGCTCATGGCCGAGCGCGAGCGGCTGGTCGGCGCGACCGACGCGATCTTTCCCGACGCGTACCTGCCGACGCTCCAGACCTTCCTGACGTCGAACGAGTTCCTCTCCCTCTACGACGACGATCGGGCCCAGGGTGCGATCGACGGGCTCATCGCCGCGCTCCGCTACATCGCCGCCGACGACGAGGCGGTCGACGCCCTCGAGCGCCTCGGCCACCGCCTCGGCTACCGCCCGATGGCGCCGGCGATGGGCGCGGTGCGCGCGCTGGTCAGCTACCCCGAGCTGCACGACCTCGTCCTCACGCTGACCGAGGCGATCACGCCCGGCGGCGGCGCCCGCGGCGAGTGGCAGAACTTCATCGAGGCGGTCGGCGTCGCCCTGCGCAACGCCGAGCCCGCGGCCAGCCCGACCGCGCCCGATCGCTCGCTGCGCATCGCGCTCGACTTCCTGCTCACCGAGCGGGCGCAGCTCGGCACCTCCATGGTCGCGCCGCTCACCACGCGCGATACCCGCGGCGTCGCGCGGCTGCGTACGATCGCGGCGCCGTACGTCGACGCCGACACCGACGGCCAGGCCGACGTGAACGAGCTCGGTCAGTACGTCGACGCGACTGGCGCGCCCATCGCGGCGCCGGCGCCGTTCGAGCTCCCCGAAGGCGCCGCGGCGTCGCCGTGGATGTTCCGCGACGACCTCGGCCGAGCGCTCGCCGCCGACGGCGGTCCGCTGCTCTACCAGTACGTCGACCTCGACAAGACCGTGCTCGCCGCGCTGGCGCGCGACGGCATCCAGCTCTTCGATCCGCAGAAGGGCACCGCGTTCGATCTCACGCGCGGGGCGTCGGCGCTCGTCGGACCGCGCATGATGGCGACCAGGACGTACGCCAACGGCGAGACCCTGGCCTACCGGGGGTACGACACGACCGACTCGCCGCTCCTCGACATGACGTTCGCGTACCTGTCGATCCTGCGCGATCCGGCGGTGAACGACACGCTCGCCCTGGCCAGCGTGCTGCTCTCGACGCGCGAGGCCGAGGTGGCGCAGCTCGCCGAGGCGCTCATCTCGGCGGCGCGCAAGGGCGACAGCCACCCCGAGGCGGTCATCCCGCCCAACGCGCCGCTCTGGGACGACCTGGTCCCGGTGATCCGCCAGATCCTGGCGCGCCCGGCGCTGGTGCGGAACCTGCTCGCCGCGATGGAGCGGCCCGAGGTCGCGCTGCTCGGCGAGCGCTTCCGCAAGTTCATGGCGTACAAGGACCGCTTCGACATCAACGCCCAGCAGCAGGTGACGGGCAGCTTCACCACGCCGACCAACCACGCGATCGTCGACAACGGCTTCGACCGCTCGCTCTTCCAGCGCATCCTCCACGTCATCGCCGACTCCAACAACGCGGTGGCCTGCAACAAGCAAGGGGCGCGCGTCGTCGACCCGTTCATCGGCATCACGCTCGGCACGTACAACCAGTGCGAGCTCTTCCGGGTCAACAACCTGGCGACCTTCTATCTCCAGTCGATCGCGTACGCCAAGAACGCGAGCGGCCAGTACATCTGCGAGAACGCCGCGGGCGCGTTCGACTCGACGACGACCGCGTCGACCCCGCAGGGCTGCGTCAGCCAGGGTCGGCGGCCGCGGCCCAAGGCGAACTTCAACTACAACTGGGGGGCGTTGGTCCGCGGCTCGATCGACGCGTTCGGCGGCGACGAGTTCCTCGAGAACACGGTCGGCATCGCCGGGATGCGGACGCACCCGACGCCGGCGGCGCTCAACCGGGTCCTCTTCCTCGACCCGACGCCGTCGTACCTGACCAACATCATCGACCCGATGCGCGATCGCGAGGGCGATCTCTACAAGGCGCAGCACGCGGGCACGCTGCCGGTGTGGGAGGTCGAGAACTTCTACGACCAGATCCGCCCCATCGTGCAGGCCTTCGCCGATGACGGTAGCGAGCAGCTCTTCATCGACGTGATGGTCGTCCTCCACAAGCACTGGGCGTCGCGCGACTCGATCACGCACCAGTCGGTCGATCCCCAGGCCGCCGGCTACGTCTTCGGCTCGGGCGCCAAGACCTACGAGGGTCTCATCGTCGACATGCTCGCCGACGGCACCCTCATGGGCGCGCTGCACGAGACCGCCGCCGGCCTCAACAGCGTCACCGCCAACGGCAAGGACTACGAGGACATCGTCCGCGTCGCCGCGAGCTACGTGGTCACGCCGCGCGCCGGCCTCGCCGATCGCCTCGGCCGCACCACGACCACCACCTCGGACGGCCGCGCGGTCGCGCAGCTCTCGCCGTGGCACCTCCTCGCCGACGCCTACAACCGCAAGCGCGATCGCCTGGCCCAGGCCGGCGCCGAGGGCGCGGCGTGGACCGAGAGCGTGAGCGAGGTGATCGACGTCCTCACCCGCGGCGCGAACGTGCCGGGGCAGGGCTGGCGCTTCAAGAACCCGCGCACGCGCGGCGTCCTCCTCGCCACCGTCGGCCTCCTCCAGAGTCGCATCGCGGCCCACGACCAGGCCGGCGATCGCACGGCGTGGCTCACCACCGAGCTGCCGGGCGACCTCGAGGCCAAGCTCGCCAACCCGGTCTTCGCCGGCGCCGCCGACTTCATCGTGTCCTTGCAGGCGACGCCCGAGACCCGGCTCCAGCTCGAGAAGCTGATGCAGTACCTGGTCGACGAGGCGACCTCGAGCGAGTCCTTCGTCACCTCGCTGACCGCGATCGCCGACGTCGCGCAGATCGCGCTCGACGATCAGGACATCGTGCCCATCGCGCGCGTGATCGGCGAGTGCATCGATCCCGAGCGCGGCTGGCTCGACGCCCAGCTCGACTTCGTCAAGGGCGCGCGCCAGAGCGACGCCGAGCGCGCGCTCGCGCAGATGATGGTGAACCTCTACTCGGAGACCAACCCCGGGCGCACCGCCGTCGGCGATCTGGTCGACGGCCTGTCCGAGGTGCTGCGCGACGATCCGTACGAGTCGCTGAGCGCGCGTTACACCGCCGCCGACTACCGCGCGATGCTGACCGGGGTCGCCGACTTCCTCGACGAGGAGAAGCGCGGCCTGCGCAAGTTCATCGAGATCATCAAGTCGCGCAACCTGTAGGCACGGAGCCCACGATGATGTCCAAGCAATGGCTCCGCGTGAGTCTGACGGCGGCGCTCGTCTCGGCGACGGCCGCCGAGGCGGTCGCCGGCGGCATGTACCTGCCGACCCGCGGCGTGCGCCCGACCGGCCGCGGCGGCGCGTTCGTCGCGGGCGCCGACGACCTGTCGGCGACCTGGTTCAACCCCGCCGGGCTCGCCCACCTGACCGGCAGCGCGCTCCTCGTCGACGCCGCGCTGGTGCAGCAGGCGATCACCTACGAGCGCATCGACTCGGGCGGTAACCCGCAGGCGCCCGTCGACAACCAGTCGCCGGGGCTGCCGATCCCGTCGATCGGCTACGCCCGTCCGCTGGGCGCGAAGGCGACCCTCGCGCTCGGCGTCTGGGCGCCGTACGCCGGCCTGGCCCGCTTCGACGAGGACGGCCCGCAGCGCTACTCGTCGATCGATCTCTCGCACTCGCTCATCGCCACCGTCGGCGTGGGCGTCGGCGTGCGCCTGGGCGACAACATCCGCCTCGGCGTCACGCTCCAGGATCACGTGGTCGCGCTCGAGACCATGGTGATGCTCTCGGGCTGTCCGTCACAGACGACCTGCGCGCCCGAGGATCCCGACTTCGACTCGCTCAACCGCATCGACCAGAACAGCTACTTCAACCCGTCGGGCTCGGTCGGCGCCCAGATCGATCTCGGCAAGAAGGCCACCTTCGGCGCCAGCTTCCAGCTCCCGGTCTGGGTGCGCGGCAAGGGCAAGCTCAACACGCGGCTGCCCGCGTCGGGCTTCTTCGACGGTGCCTCGGTCGAGGGCGACCGCGCCGACCTCGCGTTCGACCTGCCGGCGTCGTTCCGCGCCGGGGTCGAGGTGCGCCCCGGCAACTGGCGCGTCGAGCTGGCGACGACGGTCGAGCTGTGGTCCCAGCACGATCGCATGACGATCGAGCCGCGCGACGTGCGCCTCGTCGACGTGCCCGGCGTGGGCACCTACGAGCTCGGCCCCATGGAGGTGCCGCGCAACTTCGAGAACACGTACGCGGCGCACCTCGGCGTCGAGGGCAAGCCGCTCGCCGGCAAGCCCCTCGTCGTGCGCCTCGGCTACGCGTTCGAGACCGGCGCGCCGCCCGACGAGTACCTCTCGGTGCTCACGGTCGACGGCCAGAAGCACCTGGCCGCGCTCGGCGCCGGCTACGCGTTCGGGAGCTGGACGGTCGACGCGCTGTTCGCGTTCGCGAAGATGTCGGACCGCACGGTCGCCGCGGGCACCGGCCTGGCGCCCCAGCTCAACCCGATCCGCGATCAGTCGACGGACCCGCTCGTGGTCTACGTCAACGACGGCGACTACACGTCGTCGTGGTTGATGATCGGCGCCGGCACGAGCCGGCGCTTCTGAGGCGCAGCGGCCCGGGCGTCGTCGATCAGGCGGCGGCGCGGTGGACGTACGCGGCCTCGGCGGCGCGCAGGCCCGCCTCGACGCACGCGAACAGGGTCGCGCGCTGCGCCGCCGGCAACGAGAAGTTGCCGGTCGCGCCGTCGGCCGCCAGGCTGCCGATGAACGCGGTCCACAGGAGGTCCGCGACCTCGGCCGGGCTGACCGAGCGGAACGCACCCGCGTGGATGCCGTCCGCCACGCACGCACCGAGGTGCTCGCGCAGGCGCGTGATCGCCGAGCCGATGCCGGCGGTCACGTCCTCCGTCAGCTGGGCGCGGAGGCCCGGCTGGCTGGTCATCGCCAGGGCGCGAGCCATCTCGGGCTCGGCCTCGACCCAGCCGCTGAGGCGGGTCCACGCGGCGGCCAGACGGCCCCTCGCGTCACCCTGCCGCACCTCGGCGAGGTTGGCGTCCAGGTCCTGGAGGGACGTCTCGAGGATCGAGACGTAGAGGTCCTCCTTGGACTGGAAGTACAAGTAGATAGCGCCGACCGAGAGCTGGGCCTGCTTCGCGATCTGCTCGATCGAGGCGCGGGCGAACCCACGCTCGACAAAGACGGGGCGAGCGGCATCCTGGATGCGCCGGCGGCGCGCCTGGCGTTCTTGACGCTTGCGATCCTGAGCAGTCATCATGACGCGTAGTGTTAGGCCTGCTGACGCGTCGTGTCAACCAACATTTACGCGCCGCGTCGTAAGCGCATGATTTGGCTTCGTTCCTCGGGGATCGGGGCGCATAGATCCCCGCGCGGTGTCAGTGCGTTCAGGGGAAGATGAGCACGGCTCCTGCCTCGGTCGCCCGCACCCATCGCCGCAAGACGGCCGTCGCGCTGGTCGCGGCGCTCACCGCCATCGCGGCGGTCCTCTTCCTCTCGCCGCGACGCACCCAGGTTCGAACCGCGGCCGGTCCCGCGTCGCCCTACCTTTCGGCGCGCCTCGACTCGAGTCACATCATGCGCGGCACCACCGAGACGTACCTGGCGATCGCGCTCGCCGCGCCCGACCACCGCGTCACCTCGCGCGCGCCGACCAGCGTCGCGATCGTCCTCGATCGCTCGGGCTCGATGCTCGGTCAGCCGTGGACCGACGCGGTCGCGTCGGCGAAGGTGCTCATCGACAAGCTCGGGCCCGACGACGAGCTCGCGATCGTCGCGTACTCGACCGGCGCCGACGTCGTCGTGCCCCTCGGCCCGGCGACCGGCGCCCGGCGCGCCGAGGCCAAGGCCGCGATCGACGCGCTGACCGCCGACGGCGGCACCAACCTCTCGGGCGGCCTCCAGCTCGGCGCCGACGAGCTCGCGCGCGCGCGCACGCCGCTGCGCCGCATGGTGCTCATCAGCGACGGCCAGGCCAACGAGGGCATCTACGATCGCGCCGGCCTCGTGCGCCTCGCCGGCAAGCGCGCCGCGAGCGGCATCTCGATCACCGCCGTCGGCGTCGGCCTCGACTTCAACGAGGAGACCATGGCCGGCATCGCCGTCGCCGGCCGCGGCAACTACCACTTCGTCGAGGACGCCGCCCAGCTCGGCGCGATGTTCGTCGCCGAGCTCGGCAGCCTCGGCGAGACCGTGCTCACCCACGCCCAGCTCCGCGTCGTGCCGGCGCCGGGCGTCGAGGTGCTCGACGTGATCGGCTACGAGCTCACGCGCGACGGCGACGCCGTCCTCATCCCGGTCGCCGACCTGCGCCGGGGCGAGCACACCAAGGTCGTGCTCCGCATCCGCGCCACGGTCGGCGACGAGCGCGTGAAGGAGCTCGCGCACGTGACGTGGTCGTTCGAGGAGCTCGGCAAGGGCACGCGGGTGCACAGCGCCGGCGCGCGCGCCGAGGTCACGGGCGACGCGTCGGTCGTGGCGTCGTCGCGCGACAAGGACACCGTGCGCCTCGTCGAGGAGGCGCGCACCGCGCGCGCGCTCGAGGACGCGTCGGCGGCGTACCACCACGGCAAGCTCGACCAGGCGCAGCAGATCCTCCGCGTCCGCGCCGCCGAGGCCGCGGCGGTCGCCGGCGAGCTCGGCGACGAGGCGCTCGGGGCCGACATCCAGACGATCACCGGACGCGTCGAGCGCGGCTTCGCGGCGGCGCCGTCGGCGGGCGCCGCCGAGGGCAAGAAGGCGCTCAAGGGCGGCCGCGCGGACGCGTACCAGCTCGCGCGCTGACGCGCGCGCGCTGAACGCGCCGCCCGCCCGCCGGCCTCGGGCCTCGGGCCTCGGGCCTCGGACAGAGACACCTAGCCGCGTGCGAAACCGAGCGACGCCTGAGGCCTTCTTCCTGAGGCCCGAGGCCGCAGTGAGGCGTTCGCCTCCCTGCCTTTCAGGCTGCGGCGAGCGCGGAGATGTCGACGCGGAGGTCGCGGCTGACCGCGACCACGGAGCCGGCGGGGACCTCCTCGGCGCCGTCGCCCGGAGGCAGCGCGCTCGTGATGAGGACGCCGCGGAACGAGTCGTCGCGGTGGCCGCGATCGTCGTGGACCTGGAGCCGCCGCACGTGCGTCGGCGCGCCGCTCACCTCGGGGCGCGCGACCCAGAGCGCGCGGCTGTTGGAGACGGCGATGGTGCCGGGCCGCCACGCCGCGCCGGCGCGCGTGAGCACGTTCGCGAACAGGGCGAGCGTGTCGGCGATGGCGCGGCGCGCGATGGGCGAGGGCAGGTTGGGATCGTCGAGCACGCCCTGGTCGTGCAGCATCGCCATGAGCACGTGGAGCGTGAGCTCCGCCGCCGCCCGTCCGCGCAGGTTGCGGCGCAGGAAGTCGGGCACGTGATCGACCAGCGCTTGCCACACCTCGGGCTCGACGATCGTCGCGCCGTCCTGCGCGAGCATCCAGCGGCGGAAGCGGAACGGCTGCGTGGCCTCGGTTGGCAGGTTCGTCGCGCTGGCGTCGTCGGCGTCGGACGCGGCGTGGCCGATCAGGCAATCGCTCTTGATCGGCTCGATCGCGGCGTAGAAGTCGAGCGGCTGCTCCTTGTCACCGCCAGCGCTGCGCGGCGTCCGCGAGAGCAGCACCTCGCCGCCGTGCACGTAGCCCATGCCCCAGCGCGCGAGGGGCCCCGGCGCGACGAGCGATGCACGCACCGGCGCCAGCGCCTCGGCGAGGCGCTGGGGTTGATTGCACATGCAGGCGAGGATCGACATGGTGGTGGACCTTGGATGGACCCCGGGCGCATGCCCGGGGGGGAGGAGGCCGACGATGCGCGTCCTACACGAGGCAGACGCGCAGATCGTGGCGACAGCGGGTCAAGGAACCGAGGAGAAGTATAGAGGTGTCGACGAGAACCGCAACGATTCCCTCGACGCCGCACCGCAGCGACGAGATCCCTCGGTGGGTCAGGCCCTTGCGACCTTGCCGACGAACGCGCCGGTGAGCCCCAGCGGGTGCGCACGTTCACGCTCGTTCCATACCTCGTGCTTGAATCCGCGGAGCAGGTGCACCTCGGCGCCGTGGACCGTGCGGGCCAGCGGCTCCGAGACCGAGGGGTCGGCGATCGGATCGTCGCCGCCGATCACCCACAGGGTCGGGAGCGTGATGTTCGGCGCCTGACGCCGCACGTGCGCCTGCGCGTCGCGCGCCTCGGTGAACCAGCGCGCCGACGCGACGTCGTGGCACAGCGTGTCGGCGATGCGCGCCTGCTGCTTCTCGTGATCGCTGGTCAGATCCTCGACGCGGAGCGCGTTCTTCTGCGAGAACGCGGGGAACACCTTGCTCATCCCGCGCGCGAGCAGGATCTTCGCCGGCGGGACCTGCAGGCGCAGCGCGAGGAACGGCGACGACAGCACGGCGGCGGCGACGTCGGGCCGGCGGTCGGGATCGGTGAGCGCGCGCAACGAGATCAAGCTGCCGTTCGAGTGCGCGACCAGGATCACCGGCTTGCCGGGCGCGAGCTGACGGGCCTGCACGAGCGCGGCGTCGAGGTCGTCGTGGTAGTCGCTCCACGCCTCGACATGACCGCGTCGTCCCGACGCGCGGCCGTGACCACGGTAGTCGTAGCCGAGGACCGCGACGCCAGCGCCGACGAGCGTGTTGGCCACCTCCCGGTAGCGGCCGCAGTGCTCCGCGTAGCCGTGCACCATGAGGGCGACCGCAGGCGCGGGCCTGGGGGGAAGGTAGGCCTCGGCGTAGAGCGTGACCCCGCCGGTGGACGGGAACGTGAGCGTGCGGGTCGGCTCGAGCGGGCCGGGCGAGGTCATGGCCATCTGTAGCACTGGCACCGGGCGGAGGGAGATCGGTCCGTGCGTTGATCTCTCGGAGCGCGCGCGCTAGCGTCGCCGCGACTTGCAGGGACACGCCGCTCTCTCCGTCCGGTTCGCGGCGATCGCCGTGCTCGGCGCCGCGCTCGCGGCGGTGGGGAGTGGGTGCGCGGCGTGCACACAGCCGCAAGGCGATCCCAAGAAGAGCGAGACGCGGCTCGCGCTCGCCCGCGACTTCCTCGGACGCAACGAGCTCGAGGCGGCGGAGACCGAGGCCAACAAGGCGATCGCATACCTGCCGACCAACGACGAGGCCTACAACGTCCGCGGCCTCGTCCACTACCTGCGCGCGATGGGGACGTTCAAGCTGATCGAGATCGACGACTGTCTCACCGGGGTCGACGCCGACGCGCTCCGGACCGACATGGACGCGCACCTGGCCAAGGCCGGCGACGACTTCAAGCGGGCGGCCGAGCTCTCACCCGATTTCGGTGAGGCCTGGGCGAACCGGGGCGTGGTCGCGAACCTCCTGACCGAGCCGGACACCGGGATCGAGCACCTCACCCAGGCGCTCTCCAATCCGGCCCGCCTGGTCAACCCTGGGCTGACCCGTGCTCACCTGGGCTGGGCCTACTTCCTGAAGGGTGACCACGTCTCCGCCGCCAAGGAGCTGCGGCAGGCGCTGCAGTTCCAGCCCGGGATGTGCGTGGCAACTTATCGCCTGGGACGGGTTTACTTTGCCCGCGAAGAATGGGAAAAAGCGGCCGAGCAGTTTCAACACGTTAGCGACCAGAAAGCGTGCCAGTCGCAGGAGGCCGCGCTCTACCTCATGAAGGCTCGACTCGAACAAGGTCTGACCGATGACGCGCGCGCGGCCCGCGATGCGTGTCTCGCGCTCTCACCGCGGAGCTGCGCAGCGGCGCAGTGCCGCGCGAAGGCCTTCTGAAGGTACCGCGCGCTGACGCACGAGCGCCAACGCACGCTTCGCACCGCATCCGAACGATGGATCGCCAACCCACGAACGAAGATTCCTCGACGCCGGCGATGCCGGCTTCTGCCGGGCGCGCCTCGCTCGCGGCGTGGCTCACCGCCGGCCGCATGTCCCGCGGCCTGAGCCGCGAGCACGTCGCGCGCGTCACCCGCATCCAGCTGCGGACGCTCGAACGTCTCGAGGAAGGTCGCTTCGACGAGCTCCCGGCGGACGTGTTCGTCCGCGGCTTCATCCGCAACTACGCGCGGTGCGTCGGCTTGCCCGTCGACGAGGCGCTCGCGCGGTACGCGGCGTGTGGCTTCGCCGCGGCGCCGGTCGCGTCGGCGCAGGCCCACGCCCTGCTCGACGCGATGGCCTCGCTCCATGCGCCGGCGCCGCGCGCGCCCGCGACGTCGTCCGTCGTGCTGGTCCCACCGGGCCGCGCCGCACAGGGGACGGAGCCCGTGGCCTTGCGCATGCCGGCGCCGCCCGCGCCCGCCGCCGAGCCGGCGACCGCGCCTGCGCCGCCCGTCGCGACCAAGCCGCGCCGCGTGCGTGACTCGAAGGGCCGCTTCCTCCGCAAGAGCGAGATCTCGGCGCAGATCGAGGCGGTGTCCGCCGAGGCCGTGCTCGACGAGGAGCTCGAGGTCGAGATCACGGTCGCCGACTACGTCGCCGCCGCCGACGAGCTGCTCGCGCAGGCGGTCACCGAGGTGAAGCCGGCAGCGCCGGCGTCGCGTCCCGTCGAGAGCCCGGCCGAGGTCCACGCCACGCGTCCGGTCATCACGGTGCGCCGCTCCGCCGCGCAGGCGGTGCCCACCCTCACCATCGACGACGACGATCCCGACGCCGCCGAGCGCGAGCGCGAGGAGCGCGCGACGCGCGATCGCGACAAGGACGGCGGCTGGCGCAGCTTCCTGCCGCCGGCGCTCCTCGATCAGGATCGCGGACGTCAGGGCGGGCTCACCCTCGCGGTGATCATCCTGCTCATCGTCGCCACCTTGACGCTTTCGTATCTGATGCGGCGGCCGAGCTCGACGGGCGAGGGCGTCACCGCCGCGCCGGCGGCGCCGGCCCAGGTCGCGTAGCAGGGCGCTCTGCTACGCTGGCCGGCGTGAGTGGCCTCCACGGCTCGGCCCACACGACCGACGGCGTGATCTTGCGCGCGACGCCGGTCGGCGAGTCCGATCTCGTGGTCGCGCTGTTCACCCGCGAGCTGGGTCGGGTCTCCGCGATCGCGCGCGGGGCTCGCAGCTCGCGCCGGCGGTTCGGGGGCGCGCTCGGCGTGCTGGTGCACAGCGAGCTGGCGCTCGGGCGACGGGCGCGCGGTTCGGAGCTGTGGAGCCTCGAGCGCGCGACGGCGATCGCCGACCACGCCGCGCTGGGAAACGATCCGGTCCTGCTCGGCCACGCGAGCTACGGCCTCGAGCTCGTGCGCGAGCTGACGCCGGCCGAGGCGCCGGAGCCGGGCGCGCTCGAGCTCTTGCTCGGGCTGTGGCGCGCGCTCGCGCCGGGGCCTTCCCCGTCGGTCCTGCGCGCGTTCGAGCTCGCGCTGTGCGAGCTGCTCGGCCACGGCGTCGCGCTCGACCGCTGCGCCGGCTGCGGAGGCGACGAGGCGCTCGACGCCGGCGCCGTCTTCGATCCGGCGCGCGGCGGGGCCGTGTGTGGTGGTTGCGCCCCGACGAGCCGCGGCGCCGGCGTGCGCCCGCTCCCCGCCACCGTGCGGGCGTACCTGTGCGCCGCGGCGGCGGCGCCGCTCGCGGACGCCGCCGCGCTGGTCGTCGCCGATGACGATCGCGCCGCCGCCCGCGACCTCATGCTCGGCTTCGTCGGTCACCTGGTCGGCAAGCCGCTCCGCTCGGTGGCCTTCGTCGCGCAGGTCCACGCCGGGCTTCGGTCGCCGTAGTACACTTCGCGGCATGGGAGCTCGCCGCACCTGGGTCGTGGCTGCGCTGGTCTCGCTCTTGGCCGCCGCAGGTCCGACATCGATCGCCCTCGCACAGCCCGACCCCGAGCCCGAGCCGGACGTCGAGATGCCCGGCGACGAGCCTCCCGTGCCCCAAGGCGATGCGCCGCCGGACCCGTCGGCGGAGCCGGATCCGGCCACGAAGGCCGCGGCCAAGAAGCTGCTCGACGGCGGCGACGGCTTCCTCAAGAAGGGTGAGCGCTACGCCAAGCGCAAGAAGGCCGACCAGGCGAAGGCGGAGTACGAGCGCGCGCTCGCCGCGTACACCAAGGCGTTCGAGCTCGTGCCCAACCCCAAGATCTACTACCCGATGGCGATCGCGGAGGAGAAGCTCGAGAAGTGGATCGACGTGGCGACCCACCTGCGCCGGTTCCTCAACCAGGCGCCCGACGCCGACGCGAAGATGCGCGCGGACGCCGAGGCGCGCCTCGACAACGCCAAGCTCTACATCGGCGTGCTCAAGCTGACGGTCGCGCCCGAGGGCGCGCAGGTCGCGATCGACGGCAACCCCGTCGCCACGACGCCGCTCACCGAGCCGATCTTCCTCCCGCCCGGCGAGTACACGCTCGCGATCAGCGCCGACGGGTACAAGCCCATGGAGCAGGCGATCACCGTCGAGGCCGGCAGCGAGAGCGAGCGCATGTTCGAGCTCGAGTCGGCCGCGGTGATCATCGACACGCCGCGCCCGCCGCCGCCGCCGCCGCCCGAGATCCCGATGCCGCCCAGGCCGAGCAAGGTGATGCTCTTCGTCGCCGGCGGCGCGACGCTCGCGTTCTTCGCGGGCGCGACCACGACCGGCATCCTCGCGGTCGGCAAGAACGGGACCTGGAAGGACGAGGACGCGAGCGACGCCGCGCGCGAGGACGCGCGCCAGAGCGGCAAGAGCCTGGCGTTGCTCACCGACGGGCTCGTGCTCGGCACGCTCGTCGCCGGCGGCCTCACCGCGTACTACTACACGAAGATCTACAAGCCGAAGCAGGCCGAGTACCAGAAGAAGCTCGAGGAGCGCGAGAAGCGCTTCGACGAGTACGCGAGGGCGCCCAAGGTGTTCGTCACGCCGTGGGTCCAAGCGGGTGGCGGTGGCCTGGTGCTCACCGGCGAGCTCTAGGAGACGACGTATGGCGCAGCAACCGATGTACCCTCCCGGCCCGCCGCCGGGCTATCCGCCGGGTCCCCACGGGCACGGTCCGCCCGGCCACGGTCACGGTCCGCCCGGGCACGGTCCGCCCGGGCACGGTCCGCCCGGGCACGGTCCGCCCGGCCACGGTCCGCCGCAGCGGCTCGCGCTGCCGCCGGAGCGCGGCGGCGGCGTACCGAAGATCGTGCCGATCGTGATGTCGATCGGCTGCGCGATCGGAACCTTCTCCGGCCTCTACTTCGGGCTCGGCACGGGCACCGACGACGCCGTCGCCGAGGAGGCGAAGGTCGAGACCGCGTCTGGATCGGCCACGCCCGATCCCCAGGGCTCGGGCGCGGCCACTGCCTCGGGCACGGATCCGGGCGCGGGGTCGGCCTCGGGCTCGGCCGCCGGCACGGCGTCGGGCACGGATCCGGGTTCCGGTTCCGCGTCGGGATCCGATCAGGGCTCCGCCGTGGCATCAGGAACGGATCCGGGATCCGGTTCGGCGTCGGGGTCGGCCGCTCAAGCCGCCGGCGGGGGCGCAGGTACTGGCAGCGCTGCGAGCGCCGAGCCAGCGGCGGTCCCGGTGAAGGTCAGCTTCGTGCTCACGCCGTCCGACGCCAAGCTGACCGTCGACGGTAAGCCGCTCGAGAACGGCGCCGCGATGGTCGCGGTGCCCGCCGGCAAGACGGCGTCGATCAAGGTCGTCGCCAAGGCGAGCGGCTACCGGACGTTCGAGCGCACGTATCCGATCGAGGCCGAGTCCGAGATCGTGGTCACGCTCGAGAAGCGGAAGTCGAGCGGCGGCGGCGGCGGCCGCACCGGTGGTGGGGGCGGCGGCGGTGGCGGCGGCGGCGGACCCGGCGACAAGATCGATCTCTGACGGGTTCCGGTCACTTACGACACGCGTAGCTGTACTACTACGCGTGTAGGAATTCGGCGGCGGGTCGGCGCGGTACGGCCGGCATGCGCCGATCCGTGATCGCGGGGAACTTTCGGCCGCGGGCGTCGTGCTCGGGGGGGATGCGACCCGGCCCCGATGCGCCCGATCCGACGACGCTCGATGCGGCGACGCTCGACGCGTCCACGCTCGACGCGTGTCGCCGCGGCGACGCGGACGCGTTTCGCCGCCTCGTCGACCTCCATCGCAGGCCGGTGCTCGCCTTGTGCGTCGCCCTCGCCGGGGACGACGGCGAGGATCTGACGCAGGAGACCTTCGTCCGTGTCCATCGCGCGATCCATCGCTTCGATCCGTCGGGGCCGGCGTCGCTGCGCGGCTGGATCCTCTGCATCGCGCGCCGGCTCTGCCAGGATCGCGCGCGCGTGCTCGGTCGCCGTGGGCGCGCCGCGGCGTACGACGACGACACCGTCGCCTCCACGCTCGCGCTCGATCCCGGCGCCGCGCTCGAGCGCGCCGACCGCGACGAACGGGTCGGTCGCGCCATCGCGTCCTTGCCCGACGACCAGCGCGTCGCGCTCGCCCTCTACGAGTGGGAAGGCCTCGACTACGAGGCGATCGCCGCGCGCGAGGCCGTCCCCGTCGGCACCGTTCGTTCCCGTCTCTCGCGAGCTCGCGCCGCCCTGCGCGCCGCGCTCGCCGCCGTGGTCGCCGCATGTCGCGGCGGCGCACCGGCCTCACGTTCCGCCCGGACCCAGGAGACTCCCATGTTCGCCAAGCTCGCTCTCGCGCTCGCGGCCACCGCCGGCGCCGTCGTCACCGTGCACCTCGTGCGTGGCGGCGAGACCCCGTTCTCGAGCGCCTCGCGCCCGCAGGTCGCGCAGGCTGTCGCCGACCACGTCGCGGCGTCGCCAGACGATCACGCGGCGCCGGCGGCGCCCGCGCGGCGCGCCGCTCCCCCGGCGCGCCGGGTGTCGCCGGCGCCGGCTGGTACCTCGCCCGACGCCATCGCCGCCCACGACCCGCCGTGCGCGCGCGGCGCCTGCGATCCCGCGGCGCACGCGCAGGCGCCCGCGCACGCCGAGCTCGACCTCGCCGGCGCGCCGGCGATGGGCCCGGCGCACGCGAAGGTGACGATCGTCGAGCTCGTCGACTTCCAGTGTCCGTTCTGCGAGAAGGCGGTGGCGACGATCCACGATCTCGCCGCGCTCTATCCCGACGACGTGCGCATCGTGGTGAAGAACATGCCGCTGCCGTCGCACACGCTCGCGCGCGGCGCCGCGATCGCGGCCGGCGCGGCCCAGCGCCAGGGTAGGTACTGGGAGATGCACGAGCTCCTGTTCTCCAACCAGGATCGCCTCGACCCGGCGTCGCTCGTCGCGCACGCGCGCACGCTCGGCCTCGACGTCGCGCGCTTCGAGCGCGACCTCGCCGATCCGACGATCGCGTCCGCGATCGACGCCGACCTCGCGGAGGCGACCGACAAGGGCTTCCGCGGCGTGCCGTCGTTCACGATCAACGGCAGGGTCGTCGTCGGCGCGCAGCCGCTCGAGGCGCTCCGCGCCGTGGTCGACGAGGAGCTGGCGAAGGTCCGCTGAGCGGCGGTCGACGCGCCTTCAGGGCGCGTCGACGCCGGCGTCGATCGGGACGGCGCCGGTCTCGAGGTGCAGGACGTACTGCGACATGACGGCGGCGTTGAACCCGAGCACCTGCAGGACGTAGTCACCCGCGGGCAAGGGGCCGTTGCACATGATCCCGCCCGGGCACATGACCTCCTCCACGTCGGCCGAGGTCCGCGACTCGTCGATCGTCGTCGCGCCGGTCGAGTTGAGGAGCCGCAGGTCGATGTCGCCGGCGCCGTTGCGGTTCATGAACGTGATGCGCGCGAGCACGCTCTCGGCGCCGGTCACGGAGAACCGGAAGTAGTCGGTCTCGCCGCCGCAGATCGCCGCCGTGTGGTCGCCGGGCGTGATCGTCGTGGCCTCGGCCGGCGTGTCGTTGGGCTCGAACGCCGAACACGCGGTCTCGTCCACCGGCGAGTCGGGCGGCGCGTCGACCGGAGGCTTGTCGAAATCGAGGACCAGGGAGCATCCGCCGCTCGCGAACGTCGCGGCGGATAGCAGCACGAGCAGCGTCCCGACCCGGCGCTGAGGCATGAGTCGACCTTAGCCACGCACGTGGAAGAACGTCAAGAGATCGCAAGGGGTTACACGCTTGACCGGGACGATTGGCGCTTGCTACGGTCCCGCGCCTCCGGACCCGCCATGTACCTCCAGGATCTCATCTTCGAGCTGTCGCGCTTCTGGGCCGAGAACGGCTGCGTCGTCGAACAGCCGGTCGACGTCGAGGTCGGCGCCGGCACGTTCCATCCCGCCACGTTCCTGCGCGTGCTCGGCCCCGAGCCGTGGAACGCGGCGTTCCCGCAGTTCTGCCGCCGTCCCGGCGACGGTCGCTACGGCGAGAACCCGAACCGCCTCGGCGCCTATTACCAGTTCCAGGTCGGCCTCAAGCCGGCGCCGCTCGACATCCAGGACCTCTACCTCGCGTCGCTCCAGCGCATCGGCCTCGATCCGCGTGACCACGACATCCGCTTCGTCGAGGACGACTGGGAGTCGCCGACGCTCGGCGCGTGGGGCCTGGGCTGGGAGGTGTGGGCCGACGGCATGGAGGTCACGCAGTTCACGTACTTCCAGCAGGCCGGCGGCATCGATCTCATGCCGGTGACCGGCGAGCTCACGTACGGCGTCGAGCGCATCGCGATGTACCTGCAGAACGTCGACTCGATCTTCGACATCAAGTGGGACAAGCGCGTCACCTACCGGCAGCTCCGGCACCCCTGGGAGGTCGAGTACTCGCGCTTCCACTTCGAGGAGAGCGACGCGTCGTTCTACTTCGAGCTGTTCGACCGGTACGAGAAGGAGTGTGGCCGGCTGCTCGGCAAGAACCTGACCTTGCCGGCGTACGAGCACTGCATGAAGTCGTCCCACGCGTTCAACGTGCTCGACGCGCGCGGCGCGATCAGCGTCACCGAGCGCCAGCGCTTCATCGGCCGCGTGCGCAAGATGGCGCGCGAGTGCGCCGAGGCCTACGTGCGCTCGCGCGCCGCGCTCGGCTTCCCGCTGCTCGAGCCCGCCGAGGGCGCCGCCGCCAGAGCGGCCTTCGACGCCGCCGCCGAGGAAGGCGTCAACGCGCAGGCGCTCGCCGCCGCGCGGGCGGTGTCGCCGCTGCGGTCGCCGGCGCCGGCGGAGGTGGCCCCGTGAGCGCCAGCCGCGAGACCCGCGATCTGGTGTTCGAGATCGGCTGTGAGGAGATCCCCGCGCGCATGCTCCAGCGCGCCCTCGCCGAGCTCCCCGGGCTGGCCAAGGCGCGGCTCGACGAGGCGCGCCTGCTCGTTCCGGCCGCCACCGACGTGCGCGCGCTGGGCACGCCGCGGCGCGTGACCCTCGTCGTGCGCGGCTTGCCCGCGCGGCAGCCGGATCTGCACGAGCGCGTCGTCGGCCCGCCGGTCGGCGCCGCGTTCGGCAAGGACGGCGAGCCGACCAAGGCCGCGCTCGGCTTCGCGCAGAAGAACGGCGTCGACGCCGCGTCGCTCGAGAAGGCGGAGGTGCCCGGCAAGAAGGGCCTCTACGTCGTCGCGACGCGGCACGTCCCCGGGCGCGCGGCCTTCGAGGTGCTGCCGGAGCTCCTCTCGGGCCTGGTGATGGCGATCCCGTGGCCCAAGGCGATGCGCTGGGGCTGGAGCGACTTCAACGCCGCCTTCGTGCGGCCGCTGCACTGGCTGGTCGCGCTCTGGGGCGACGAGGTCGTGCCGGTGAGGTGGGGCGCGATCACCGCCGGGCGCGCGAGCCGAGGTCACCGCTTCCTGTCCAAGGGCGTGGTCGAGATCCCGTCGGCGGAGAGCTACGTCGACGTGCTGCGCGCGGCGCACGTGATCGTCGATCCCGACGAGCGCAAGCGGCTGGTCGCCGCCGAGCTCGCGCGCATCGAGCGCGAGGTGGGCGCCACCGCGATCCCCGACCCCGGCCTGCTCGACGAGGTGACCAACCTCTGCGAGTACCCGGTCGGCGTCTCGGGGGGCTTCGACCCCGGGTTCCTCGAGGTGCCCGAGGAGGTGCTGGTCACCGCGATGCGCAACCACCAGCGCTACTTCGCGATGCGCGATGGGAGCGGCAAGCTCGCGCCGGCGTTCGTCACCATGTCGGCGACGGTCGTGCGCGACACCGCCGTGGTGCGGGCCGGCAACGAGCGCGTGCTCGCGTCGCGGCTGTCGGACGCCCGCTTCTTCTTCGCCGAGGACCAGAAGAAGGACCTCGACGAGCTGCGCCGGCGCCTCGACGACGTCGTGTTCCAGGCCAAGCTCGGCGCGGCGCGTTCGACCGGCGACAAGGTGCGTCGCATCGAGGGCATCGTGCAGGCGCTCGCCGAGCGAGTGACCGTGGACGCGCGCGTCGCCACGCGCGCCGCCACGCTGTGCAAGAGCGACCTGCTCACCGGCGTGGTCGGCGAGTTCCCCGAGCTCCAGGGCGTGATGGGGGGACACTACGTGCGCAAGGCGCTCGGGCGTGATCCGGCGTGGGCCGACGTGGCCGACGCGGTGGGCCGCGCCGTCGCCGAGCACTACCTGCCGCGGGGCGCGGGCGCGGCGTTGCCGGAGACGGTCGAGGGCGCGATCGTCGGCGTCGCCGATCGCATCGACACGTTGGTCGGCTGCTTCGGCACCGGCCTCGAGCCGACCGGCTCGGCGGATCCGTACGGGCTGCGACGCGCCGCCAACGCGATCCTCGCCGTCAACCTCGACCTCGGCAAGGGTGGCAAGCGCGAGGCGCTGGGCGCCGGCGCCGGCTGGCCGCTCTCGCTCGACATGCTCATCGAGGTCGCGGCCCAGCAGTTCGCGGGCAAGGTCGAGATCACCGACACCGACTGCGGCGAGCTGCACGAGTTCTTCCGCGGCCGCCTGCGCACGCTGCTGATCGACGAGGGGCTCGGCGCGCTCGACGTCGACGCGGCGCTCGGCGCCGGCTTCGACGACGTGTGCGACGCGCGGCTGCGCGCCCGCGCGCTGGCCGTGGTGCCGGCGGCGGCGCGCGAGGTGTTCAAGCGCATCGCCAACATCCTCGACGACGCGGCCGGGAAGGGCATCGCCATCTCGGGCGAGGTCCGGCCGGCGCTCTTCGCCGAGGCCGGCAACGCCGAGCACCGGCTGTGGGACGCGTTCGCCGCGGTCACCGAGCGCCTCGACGCCGCCGTCGCCCGGCAGGAGTACCGGGACATGTTCGCGATCCTCGTCGAGCTGCAACCGACGGTCGCCGCGTTCTTCGACAAGGGCGGCGTCATGGTCATGGACCCCAGGGAAGACGTGCGCGAGAACCGGCTGTCGCTCCTCCAGCGCATCCTCGCCCCGTTCGCGGCCATCGCGGACTTCAGGGTCGCGGCCGGCGCCGGCGGAGGCGCGTCGTGACGAAGTGGGTGTACGGCTTCGGCGGCGGGCAGGCCGACGGCAGCGCCAGGGACAAGCTGCTCCTCGGCGGCAAGGGCGCCAACCTCGCCGAGATGACGCGGCTCGGGCTCCCGGTGCCGCCCGGCTTCTCGATCACGACCGAGGTGTGCCGCCACTTCACCGAGACCGGCGCCTATCCCGACGGGCTCGAGGCCGAGGTCATCGCCGCGATCGCCGCGGTCGGCCAGCACACCGGCACGACGTTCGGCGACGCGAAGACCCCGCTCCTCGTGAGCGTCCGCTCGGGCGCGCCGGTGTCGATGCCCGGCATGATGGACACGATCCTCAACCTCGGGCTCTCGCCGGCGACCGTCGCCGGGCTCGCCGCCAGGAGCGGCGACGCGCGCTTCGCGTGGGACTGCTACCGCCGCTTCATCGCGATGTACGGCGAGGTCGTGCTCGGCGTGGTCCCGGTCGACGAGCACGCCGACTCGGTGTTCGAGCAGCTGCTCCACGACATGAAGGTGGCGCGCGGCACGGCGCGCGACGCCGATCTCACGGCGCACGATCTCGAGACGCTGTGCGGCCAGTTCAAGCGGGCGATCCAGGACGCGACCGGCGCGCCGTTCCCCGACGATCCCGTCGCGCAGCTGTGGGGCGCGATCGGCGCGGTCATGCGCTCGTGGAACAACCCGCGCGCCGACGTCTACCGCCGCATGAACGACATCCCGGCCTCGATGGGCACGGCGGTGACGGTGCAGGCGATGGTCTTCGGCAACCTCGGCGACACGTCGGCGACCGGCGTGTGCTTCACCCGCGACGCGGCGACCGGCGAGAAGGTGCTCTACGGCGAGTACCTCACCAACGCCCAGGGCGAGGACGTCGTCGCCGGCATCCGCACGCCCGAGCCCGTGGCGAAGATGGCGCAGACGCACCCGGCGGCGCACGCGGAGCTGGTGGCGGTGTGCGCGAAGCTCGAGGCGCACTTCAAGGACATGCAGGACCTGGAGTTCACGGTCCAGGAGCAGCGCCTGTACATGCTCCAGGCGCGCACCGGCAAGCGCACCGGCAAGGCGATGGTCAAGATCGCCGTCGACATGGTGCGCGAGGGCCTCATCGACGAGAAGCAGGCGATCCTGCGCATCGATCCGGCCAAGCTCGACGAGCTCCTGCACCCGACGATCGATCCCGCGCATCGCCCGGCCAACGTGGCCAAGGGCCTGCCGGCCTCGCCGGGGGCCGCGATCGGCAAGGTCGTCTTCACCGCGCGCCAGGCCGAGGCCGCCCGCGCCAAGGGCGAGGACACGATCCTCGTGCGCACCGAGACCTCGCCCGAGGACATCCACGGCATGAAGGCCGCGGTCGGCATCCTCACCGCGCGCGGGGGGATGACCAGCCACGCCGCGGTCGTCGCGCGCGGCATGGGCACGTGCTGCGTCACCGGCTGCACCGCGCTGCGCGTCGAGGCGGCGCGCGGCTACGCGACCGTGGCGCGCAAGGACGGCGACGTCACGATCAAGGCGGGCCAGGTGGTGACGCTCGACGGCTCGACCGGCGAGCTCTTCGTCGGCGCCTTGCCGCTGGTGCCGGCGGCGATGTCCGACGAGCTGGGCGAGCTCATGCGCTGGGTCGACCAGCACCGGCGGCTGAAGGTCCGCACCAACGCCGACACGCCGATGGACGCCCGCACCGCGCGCGCGTTCGGCGCCGAGGGCATCGGGCTGTGCCGGACCGAGCACATGTTCTTCGAGCCCGACCGCATCCTCGCGGTGCGCGAGATGATCCTCGCCGCCGACGAGCAGGGGCGGCGCGCGGCCCTCGCCAAGATCCTGCCCATGCAGGAGGGCGACTTCGTCGCGATCTTCACCGAGATGGACGGGCTGCCGGTGACCATCCGGCTCCTCGATCCGCCGCTCCACGAGTTCCTGCCCCACACCCAGGCCGACATCGCCGCGGTGGCAGCCGACATCGGCACCACACCCGACGTGATCGCCGCCAAGGTGAAGTCCTTGACCGAGGCGAACCCGATGCTCGGGCACCGGGGCTGCCGGCTCGCCATCACGTTCCCGGAGATCTACGAGACCCAGGCGCAGGCGATCGCCCAGGCGGCCGTCGCCGCGACCCGCGCCGGTGTGGCCGTGCACCCGGAGATCATGATCCCGTTCGTGATCGTGCCCGGCGAGCTCGAGAGCCTGCGCGCGCGCGTGGCCGCGGTCGTCGACCGCGTGCTCGCCGAGGCGGGCGTGGCGATCCCGTACACGATCGGCACGATGATCGAGCTGCCGCGGGCCTGCCTCGTCGCCGGCGAGATCGCGACCCACGCCGACTTCTTCTCGTTTGGCACCAACGACCTGACCCAGTCGACGCTCGGGCTGTCGCGCGACGACCTGGCGAGCTTCCTGCCGGCCTACCTGGACGCGGAGCTGCTCCCCAAGGACCCGTTCGTGACGCTCGACGCCCGCGGCGTCGGTCGGCTGGTCGAGCTGGCGGTCGGGCAGGGGCGGGCGACCAAGCCGGGCCTGAAGGTCGGGGTGTGCGGGGAGCACGGCGGAGACCCGGCCTCGGTCGCGCACTTCCACCGCTATGGCCTCGATTACGTTTCGTGCTCGCCGTTCCGCGTCCCGATCGCCCGGGTCGCGGCGGCCCGGGCCGCGCTGGAGTCGCCATGAGGCAACCCACGAGCATCCCCCACAGTCCAACGGTATCGCCATGATCTCGCGCCTCTCGGCTGTGGCCTGTGTCATGTTGGCCGCGGCCTGCACCGCCTCGTCGGAGGAAGTCCGCCCGCCGGAAGGCGCGCTCTTCTTCCCGACCGGCCTCGCGATGAGCCCCGACGACCGGGTGCTGTTCGCGCTCTCGGCCAACTCCGATCTCCGGTACGACTCGGGGACGATCAACGTGATCGACGTCGAGGTCGTCCACGCCGCGGTGATCGCCGCGCGCGGCAACGTGATCGATCCCGCGTGCACGTCCGATCTCGACACGCCCGGCGCGATCGAGTGCGACCAGGCGCCCTTCATGGTCGCCGGCGCGGGGGTGCGGGTCGGCAACTTCGGCAGCTCGGTCGCCGTGCAGGACAAGGGCGGTGGCAACCTCCGCCTGATCGTGCCCGTGCGCGGCGATCCGTCGGTCACGTGGGTCGAGTGGGACGCCGCGACCCGGCAGCTCGACTGTGGCGGCGGCGGCGGGTTCGAGCTCTGCGCCGACGATCACCGCCTGACGCAGATGCGCGAGGACGCCGACCTGCCCGAGCTCGCCGACGAGCCGTACGATGTCGCCGTCGACTCCGTCGCCGGGGTCGCGCTCGTCACCCACCTCTCGTCGGGCACGGTGTCGCTCGTCGATTCGCCGCCGGCGGGGACGCCGGTCCTGGCCGACGCGCTGGGCGGCCTCTTCGCCGGCAACGGCAACTTCCGTCCCGGCGCCTCGGGCGTCGCCGGGCGGCTCGACGGCGACCGCAACATCTTCTACGTGCAGAGCCGGACCGAGGATCGCATCCAGATGCTCACCGTCGCGCGCCAGGACGGGACGCTGCCGTTCCTGGTGCCGTCGTCGTACTTCTTCCTGAACGGCGTCGGCGGCGCCGGCGGCGCGTCGAGCGACTCGCGCGGCGTCGCGTTCGACGCGACCGGCGATCGCGCCTACATGATCAACCGCTCGCCGCCGGCCCTGTCGGTGTTCGACACGTCGCTGAGCGCGGTGGGCGTGCCGAACAACCGGCTGATCGGCGTCGCCGACGTCTGCCGGGAGGCATCGGGGCTGGTGGTGGCGGACGGCGGCCTCGGGCCGCGCGCGTTCGTCACCTGCTTCAACTCCGGCGAGATCTACGTGATCGATCCGCGCGGGGGGGTGTCGGTCGAGAGCGTCATCTCGGTCGGCCGTGCGCCGTTCGCGATGGCCGCCGCCGAGAGCCGCCAGCTCCTCTTCGTGTCGAACTTCCTCGAGGACTCGATCGCGGTCGTCGATCTCGATCCCACGTCCTCGACGTTCTACCGCGTCGTCATGCGCATCGGAGTCCGCTCGTGAGCCGCCGTCGACTGTCCTCCTGGTTCGCGCCCGCAGCCATCCTCGCCGCGGCGAGCTGCGGGGCGACGGAGCAGGAGCTCCCGCCCATCCAGAACCTCGATCGCCCGATCGACCTGGCGATCGCGTGCCACGGCAACATGCGCATCACCGGCGGCGACGGGCAGCACCCCGAGGATCCGCTGGTCTACTCGCCCATGCCGCTCGAGGCGTGCCGGGTCCGGACCCAGGCGATGCCGGGGTGTGACCACCGGGATGATGATCCCATGGATCGCTGTCCGGATCCCGGCGAACCCGGCTTCGTGCCCTTCCCGTGGGCCGATGGCCAGGAGGATCTCGAGGGACAGCCACGTCTCAGCGAGGGGTCGCGCTGGTACGTGTTCGCGCTGCAGTCGGCCTCGGGGACGGTCGCGGTCGCCGAGACCACGCCGGGAGTGAAGCGCGACGGGGAAGGCTATAACCCCGGCGAGATCGTCGTGCGCGACGGTGATCAGCTGGTGCCGGGCAAGAACGCGCTCTCGGTGGGCTCGAACCCCGTCGCGATCGCCGGCGATCCGTCGGGTTGCTTCATGACGACCGCCAACGCCGGCAGCTGCGATCTGTCGGTGCTCGACGTCGATCGCATCGTCGCGCGCTCGAGCGATCCGCTCGTGCGCAAGCTCGACGTGACGACCGCGGCGGGCACCCCGCTGCTGGCGCGGCCGGCGGCCATGGTCGCCGACGTGCGCGACGCCGAGATCGGGGTCGCGTGCCCGGCCCAGCCGCAGGGGCTCCTCTACATCGCGTACCCCAACTGCCACGCGGTCGCGGTCGTGGACGCGGCGACCGGGATCGCGGTGGCGAGCATCCGCTTCGACGCCGCGGGCAACGCGACGATCGGCGACGGCAACCTCGCGTGCCCGGCCGAGTGCGGCCTGCGCATGCCGATCGCCGACGGCGGGCGCCCGGTCGCGCTGGACCTGGTCCGCGACGACGTCTCGGCGAACCGCCGCCTCGCGATCGGGCTCGACAACCGCCCGGTCATCACCGTGGTCGATCTCGACGCGTCGTACCTGCCGGTGACGGTCGAGCAGTACGACCTCGAGGGCGACGTGGGCGTGATCGACGTCGCGATCACCAAGGTGATCAACATGACCGGCACGGCCGGCTGGATCGACGAACCGCCGAGCCCGCTGCGCGCGGCGCAGTTCGTCTACGCGGTCGCCAACGACGCGTCCGTGCGCGTGGTCGAGACCACGACCCGCGACCACGAGTGCGACACCCAGGTCGACCCCCGCTTCACGCGCGCCGTGACCAACGCCCGCGATCTCATCTGCTACGAGCCCGGGCAGGTCGGCACGCCGCCGCGCCGCGCGCTCGCGCGGGGGCCGGGGATCGAGCTCCCCGGTGACGACGCGCCGCTCTCGGTCGTGGTCACCGAGGCCGGCGTGGGCAAGCCCGCCTCGTCGCCACCGAGCCCGACCGCGATGGTGGGCCATTTCGCGTTCGTCTCCGGGTCGTTCGGGTTCACCTACGTCGTCAACATCGATGACGACAGCTATCCCGACACGCAGAACTCGGTGTACCCGCTCCACAGCCAGCTCGCGCTCGGGATGCCGCACCAGCTCCGCGACGGGATCATCACGCGCGCCCAGGAGGGGCCGTCGGCCGCCCCCGAGCCCGACAAGGAGGCCGACGACCGCTTGTGCGTGTACGACGGACCATTCAGCGAAGGCGTGCCCATCGCCGGTCCCCGCGCCGAGGCCGACCCGGCGATCAACCCGGCGCCCGCGGCGATCGCCACCGTCAAGCTGTTCTCCATGCCGTACGTGCGTAGCCTCGAGTGCCGCGCGCGGAGCGACAGCGATGAAGACCGCGCCCTGCCCGAGGTGATGTACGCGAACACGCCGGACGTGCGGGATCGGGTGTTCCCCGATCTGCGCGCGCTTCGCTTCGAGGAGTCGTGGTCGTTCCAGTGGGAAGGCTCGCTCTCGATCGACAGCCCGAGCACGGCCGTCGACGGCCCCATCGTGCGCTCCGGCAAGGTGTCCATCGGCGGCGGCTCGATCAGCGTGCACGACACCGCGCAGCCCTACTGCGCCGCCGGCGTCGAGCCCTACGATTACGTGCAGCTCCGCGGCTGTGATCCGGCCCAGGGTGATCGCCAGTGCGGGCTGGGCGAGACCTGCTACGTCCACCCCGACTCGACCGTGTCGACGGGCTCCTGCTTGCCGACGGATCGCGTCTCCCAGCTCGCCGGCGCGTGCCGCGACTTCCTGGTCTCCGTGCGCCGCTACGCGGTGCAGCGGTCGACGTCGGGCGAGCTCGTGATGTCGGAGCGCCGGCGGGTGCTGCGCACGACCCCGGTCACGGGGTGTACGTCGGTCGCGCAGTGCGAGGAGCTCGCCGAGTACGAGGCGACGCTGACCAGCTCGCTCGACCCGTTCGCCGAGCAGCCGGTCGAGGACACGCGCACGTGGGCGTGCGAGCCCGATCCGACGCGCGCGCCCGGGATCAACCGCTGCCAGCAGACGTGCACCGAGTCGAGCCAGTGCGAGGCCGGGACGGTGTGCTCGGGCGGGTACTGCATCGAGGGCACGATCCCGCCGGCGGCGTGCGTGGGCGGGCTCCAGCGCTACTCGCTCCATGCGACGGACGCGATGGTGGCGATCGGCAACCGCACGGGCTACCTGCACGACGTCATCGAGGGGCCGGGTGGGCAGTGCATCAAGGCTCCCGGCGCGAACCCGCTCCTCACCGGCCGGATCCCGCTGAACGTGCCGCCGTGCACCGGTGACGGTGTCGACGTCGTGACGCCCAACCCGTGCAAGACGACGGTCGACCACACCGAGCTGGTGCCGAACTACACGGGCGCCGCACCGCCGGCGCCGACCTGCCAGATCGGCACCCCCGCCGGGATCCTGCGCACCACGTCGCTCGAGGCGGTCCGCTTCAAGAACCCGCTCATGACCCTCCACCTGGTCAACATGACCTACCCCGGCGACGCGGTCTGCAAGTACGACCGCGGGGGAGGGCTCACGGACATCCCGCGTCTGTTCCCGGGGTACGCGTTCACGTTCCGCGTGATCTCGGGCTTCTCGCCCCGGACCGCCGGCAACCTGGCCATCCTGCCGTCCAGGCTCGTGCGCTCGCCCGACGGGGTGGTGTGGATCGTCGACGAAGGTGACAGCGACCCGAACGCGATCGACGTGCCCAACGACGCGTCGAACTACCGGGGCCAGATCATCCGCGTCGACCCCGACACCGTCGCCGCGGGTACGGTGGTGCGGTAACCCGGCCGTTTTTTTGCCCCTCCGCCGGGGGTGCGCGAACGTCCCTGGGAGGAACCATGGTGACCCGCACCTCCGAGCCGGAGCTCTACAAGGACAAGATCGAGGTCAGCCTGGACGGGCGCCAGATCTTCTATCTGTTCTTCGGCGGCGCCGTCGTCGCCTGCCTCGTCTTCGTGCTCGGCGTGATGGTCGGGCGTCGCCTCGAGGCGCGGTCGCACGTCGATCGCGCGGCGGCGACGTCGGCGCGCAAGGATCCGCTCGCGGCGCTGGACCGGCTCGCCGAGGGCAAGGGCGAGCTGACGTATCCGGCGGCGCTGCGCGGTGCGGACGCGCCGGTGGCGCAGGTGGATCGCGCGCTGCAGGCCGTCGCGCCCAAGGCCGAGAGCGAGAAGAAGGCCGAGGCCGAGAAGAAGCCCGAGAGCGAGAAGAAGGTCGAGGCCGAGAAGAAGCCCGAGGCCAAGGCCGAGGCCAAGCCCGAGGCCAAGGCCGAGGCCAAGGCCGACAAGCGCGAGGCCGCGGCTGACGACGGCCCGGTCACCAAGCCCCAGCCCGCGTCGGGCGGCAAGGCCAAGTTCACCCTCCAGCTCTCGGCCTTCCAGGACAAGGCCGAGGCCGAGTCGTTCCTGGCGACCGTGAAGGGCGCCGGCTACGGTGCGTACGTCGTGAGCGCGGAGGTCGACGGCAAGACGTTCTATCGCGTGCGCCTCGGCAACTACACGAGCTACGACGAGGCGGTGGCGGCCAAGGCGGAGTTCGAGCGCAAGGTGCCCAAGATCGCCTACGTCACGCGCCTCTGATCGTCGCCGCGGGCGTCGTGGTACCAACGTCTCCCCGTGGGACGCACGTCGCCAGCCGATACGCCGCTCATGCGGCAGTTCCTCGACGTCAAGGAACGTTATCCCGACGCGATCGTCTTCTTCCGGCTGGGCGACTTCTACGAGATGTTCTTCGAGGACGCCGTCCTCGGCTCGGGGCTGCTCGACCTGACGCTCACGACGCGCGACAAGGGCAAGGTCGACGCGGTGCCGATGTGCGGCGTCCCGCACCACGCCGCGCGCGGCTACGTCGCGAGGCTGACCGAGCTCGGCCACAAGGTCGTCATGTGCGAGCAGGTCGAGGACCCCAAGCTCGCCAAGGGGCTCGTGAAGCGCGAGGTCGTGCGGGTGGTGACGCCGGGCGTGGTGGTCGACGAGGAGTCGCTCGATCCGCGCGCGCCGCGGTACCTGGCGGCGCTGGTGCCGGCGGCGGTCGCGGGCGCCGACGCGGGCGAGGGCGCGTGGGGGCTCGCGTACCTCGACGCGACGACGGGCGAGTTCCGCGCCACCGAGCTGGCGAGCGCGGCGGCGGCGGCCGACGAGCTCTGCCGCGTGGCGCCGCGGGAGGTCATCGTGGCGGCCGCGGCGATGGTCGACGGCGGCGCGGCGGGGCCGGGCACGCCGGTGCGGCGTCATCGCGCGGCGGCGTGGTCGGTGGCCAGCGTGCTCGACGAGGCGGCGGCCCGCGCGGAGCTCGCGGCGAGCCTGGCCGACGTGCCCGCGGGTGCGCCGCTCGCGGTGCGGGCGGCGGCGGCCGTGCTCGCGTACGCGCGCGCGACGCAGCCGGCCGGCGTCTTGCCGGTGGTGCGGCTCGCGCTCTACGCGGCGGACGCGGCGCTGGTGCTCGACGAGGCGGCGATCGCGAATCTCGAGCTGACCGAGACGCTCATCGGCGGCAAGCGGCAGGGCTCGCTGCTCGACGTGCTCGACGACACCGCGACGTCGCCGGGCGCGCGCCTCCTGCGGCGGTGGCTTCTGTATCCACTTACGGAAGTGGCCGCGATCCGGCGGCGGCACGACGCCGTCGAGTGGCTGCGCGAGCGGCCCGAGCTGCGCCGGGCGGTGCGTGCGGCGCTGCGCGGGGTGAGCGACATCGAGCGGCTCGCCGGTAAGGCGACGCTGGGCGTGGCGCAGCCGCGGGACCTGGGGCGGCTGCGGGACTCGGTCGCGATGCTGCCGGAGCTGGCGGCGACGCTCGCCGCGGGGGGCGACGAGCTGGCCCCGGTGCCGGAGCTGCTGGCGCTGGCCACGGTGGCGACGCCGGCGCTGGCGACGCTGGCGGCGCACCTGGCGGCGGCGCTCGTCGACGAGCCCGCGCCGATGGTGAAGGACGGCGGCTTCATCCGGCCTGGCTTCGACAAGATCGTCGACGAGTGCAAGGCGCTGGCCGACGGCGGCAAGGATCAGATCCTGGCGATCGAGGCGCGCGAGCAGAAGCGCAGCGGCATCTCGAGCCTCAAGGTCCGCTACAACCGGGTCTTCGGGTACTACATCGAGATCACGAAGTCGCAGCTGGGCAAGGTGCCGAGCGACTACCTGCGCAAGCAGACGGTGGCGACCGGCGAGCGCTACGTGACGCCCGAGCTGGCCGAGCTCGAGAGCAAGGTGCTGTCGGCGGAGACCACGCTGGCGACGCGCGAGGCCGAGCTGCACCGCGACCTGGTCGCGCAGGTCGCCGCGCTGGCGCCGCCGTTGCTCGCCGCGGGCGCTGCCATCGCGGCCCTGGACGTGCTCGGCACGCTGGCCGACGTCGCCGAGCGCAACGACTGGTGCCGGCCCACGGTCGACGACGGGGTCGTGATCGACATCGCCGACGGCCGGCACCCGGTGGTCGAGGCGGCGCTGCCCGCGGGCACGTTCGTGCCCAACGACGCGCACCTCGACGCCGCGAGCGCGCAGCTCCTGCTCGTCACGGGGCCCAACATGGCGGGCAAGTCGACCTACATGCGCCAGGTCGCGCAGATCGTCCTGCTGGCGCAGCTGGGCAGCTTCGTGCCGGCGCGCGCGGCGACGATCGGCGTCTGCGATCGCCTGTTCACGCGCGTCGGCGCGGCCGACAACCTGGCGCGCGGCGACTCGACGTTCATGGTCGAGATGCGCGAGACCGCGGCGATCCTCGCCGGCGCGACGCGCCGCTCGCTGGTCGTCCTCGACGAGGTCGGGCGCGGCACGTCGACCTTCGACGGCGTGTCGATCGCGTGGGCCGTCGCCGAGTACCTGCACGACGCGATCGGGGCGCGCACGCTGTTCGCGACGCACTACCACGAGCTGGTGGCGCTGGCGGAGACGCGGCCGCGCGTGAGGAACTTCTCGGCCCAGGTGCGCGAGCACAAGGGCGAGGTCGTGTTCCTGCGCCGCATCGCGCCGGGCGCGGCGAGCCGCAGCTACGGCATCGACGTCGCGCGGCTCGCCGGCTTGCCGCGGTCGGTGATCGCGCGCGCGCGACAGATCCTGGAGAAGCTGGAGGCGGGCCGCGGGGTGCAGCCGGCGGGCGCGAGCGCGCAGCTGTCGCTGCTGGCGCCGGCGCCTCCGCCAGCGGCGAGCGCGGACGACGCGCTACGAGCGCGGCTGCGCGCGATCGATCCCGATCACATGAAGCCGATCGAGGCGCTGACGCTCCTCGCCGAGCTCAAAGCCCTCGCGGCGGATTAACCCTTACCCAGGCCCAGGCCTGGGCCTGGGCCTGGGCCCGGGCTTGGGATCAGTACGCGTCGAACGCGACGACGTCGACGGGGCCCGCGCCCGCGGCAGCGAGCGCGTCGCGCGCGGCGGCCGCGGTCGCGACCGCGACCGTGACGACGGCGTCGGGGCGGAGCCAGCGGGCCGCGGCGGCGGCGACGTCCGCCGCGCTCAGCTCCGCGACCTGGCCGGGCAAGGACGCCGTGTAGCCCGAGGGCAGGCCGTAGGCGGCGTCGCGCACGGCGATCTGCATGCGCTGGCGGGCGGTCGCCTGGTGGAACGGCATCGAGCCGACCACGTAGGAGCGAGCCAGCGCCGTCTCCTCCTCGGACAGGCCCTTCGCCGCGACGTCGGCGTAGAGGTCGAGCGTCGTCTTCACCGCGTCGCCGGCGACGTCGATCGCGGTCGCCATCCACATCTCGATCCAGTGGCGGCCGCGCGAGCGGCGCAGCGTGCAGCCGGCGCCGTAGCTCCAGCCGCGACGCACGCGGATCTCCTGCATGAGCCGCGACGAGAACATCCCGCCGAAGCCGGTCTCGAGCAGCACCAGCGCCGCGGTGTCGGGGTCGCCGAAGCGCGGGCCGAGGTGGCCCATGCGGAGCTGCGCCTGCGTCCGCTCGGCCTTGTCCACGAGGACGACGCGGCGGCCCGGCGCGGGATCGGGACCGCCGACCTCGGGGGCGCGCGGCGGCGGCCCGGCGGGCAGGCGCTCGGTCAGGCGGCGCGCGATGGCGTGGGCTCGCGCCTCGTCGACATCGCCGGCGACGCCGATGACGAGGTTCGAGGTCGTGACCTCGGCGCTCCAGGTCGAGCGCGCGAGCGCCAGGTCGAGGCGGGGCAGGGAGACGTCGGTGCCGAGGGAGGTCCGCGCGTAGGCGTGGCCCGGCGCGCACTCGCGATCGAACCAGCGCGTCACCAGCGAGCTGTCGTCGTCGCGGATCTCGTCGAGCACCTGCGGGGTCTCGCGGCGCAGCCGCTCGTGCTCGACCTCCGCGAACCCGGGCGCCGCGAGGATGTCGGCGCACAGCCCCACGACCTCGTCGAGGTTGCGCGTCAGCGTGACCGCGGAGAGCGTCGTCGAGTCGCGGGTGACGCCGACGTCGAGCGCCGCGCCGAGGCGGTCGAGGGTGTCGTCGAACGCGGCGCGATCGCGCCCGCCGGCGCCCCGGCGCGCGAGCAGGCCGGCATGGCGATGCAGGCCCTCGAGGCCGAACGGGTCGGCGGCCGCCCCGCCGCGGATCGCGACCTCGATCCAGACCAGGGGCGCGTCCGCGCTCGGCTCGACGAAGAGGCTCACGCGTCGGCCTCCTCGCCGTCCGTGTCCGCGTCCTCGCCGGCGCCGTCGCCGTCCTCCGTCTCGCCGGCGCCGTCGTCCGGCTCCGCGATGATCAGCGTGCGCGTGCGCGGCACGAGGTACTGGCGCACGACCCGCTTGAGATCGGCGGCGGACACCGCGGCCAGACGCTCGGCGAGCTCGTTCAGGGTGCGGAAGTCGCCGAGCGCGGTCTCGTGGTGCCCGAGCGCCTCGGCCTTGCCGTCGGCGTCGACCAGCGCCGACCAGAAGTCGGTCTCGGTCAGGTTCTTCGCCTTCTGCACCTCGGCCTCGTCGGCGCCGCGCTCGGCGAGATCCGCGATCACGCGATCGATCTCGGCCAGCGACTCCTCGGCCTTGTGGCCGCGCGCGCAGGTGACGGCGACGCGCAGGAGCGAGGGATCCCGGAACGGCGTCAGCTGCACGTCGACGGTCGACGCCAGCTCGCGCTCGATCACCAGGCGGCGATGCAGGCGCGACGACGGGCTGCCGGCGAGGAGCGTGGTGAGCAGCTCGAGCGCCGCCCAGTCGGGGTGCGCCTGGCCCACCACCTTCCATCCGCAGAGCACGCGGTCGCTCGTGATCGGTCGGCGCGCCCGGCGGACGCGCTCGCCGTCCTGCGGCGGCTCGACGGTCTCCGCCGGCGCGGGCAGGTTCGCCGCCGGCAGGCCACCGTACGCGTCCTGCACCATGGCGAGGAGCCTGGGCTCGTCGACGTCGCCGACGACGACCAGGGTCGCGTTGTTGGGCGCGTACCACGTCCGGTAGAACGCGCGGATGTCGTCGAGGCCGACCGAGCGGATGTCGGCCATCCAGCCGATCGTCGGCCAGCGGTAGGGATGGACCTCGAACGCCGTCGCCATCAGCTGCTCGTCGAGCCAGCCGTCGACGTCGTCCTCGACGCGTTCGCGGCGCTCGTTGGTCACCACGTCGCGTTCGGGCTCGACGGTCTCGGGCGTGAGCAGGAGCCGGCTCATGCGCTCGCTCTCGAGGCGCACGGCGAGGGGGAGATCGATGGCCGGCAGCGACAGCCGGTAGTGGGTCCAGTCGACCCACGTCGCGGCGTTGCTCTCGCCGCCCGTCCGCTCGACGACGCGATCGAACTCGCCGGGCGCGAGCGTCTCGGTCTGGGCGAACATCAGGTGCTCGAACAGGTGGGCGAGGCCGGTCTTGCCCACCTCCTCGTGGCGCGAGCCGACGCGGTACCACGTCTGGTACGAGACGATCGGCGCCGTGCGATCGACGACGACGATCACCCCGAGCCCGTTGGCGAGTCGCCAGCGACGCGCGACGAGCGCGCGCCCGAGACCGTTCTCGGCCTCGAGCGACACCCCGTCAGGAGCTGCGAGCATCTGGGGTTTCTAGCACGGCCGGACCCGAGAGAGACCGATCCGTGGCCCGCGAGAAGCTCGTCGTCAGCGTGAGCGCCCCGGCGGTCTCGAGCGCGGCGAGCGTCTCCCCGGCGAGCACCAGCTCCGACGGCGAGCGGACGCCGCTCCACACGGCGCGGCGGTCGTCCGCGGTCGCGGCGAGCGCGAGCGCCGCGTCGGCGGCCGTCACGGCGGCGATCGCGTACACGTCGCGGCCGCCCACGCGCACCTGCGCGTGCGCGAACCCACGCCGCACGTCGGCGACGACCGCGTAGCGCGCCGCGGCGCGCGTCGCCGCGTCGGGGACGCGGGTCGGGTCGACGAACGTCTCGAGGATCGGCGCGAGCAGCCCGGCGAACGGCGCGGCGAGCCCGGCCAGCGGCGCGAGCCGCTCGAGGCCACGCGCCCACGGATCGTCGGGCAGCGCGATGAAGCCGTCGACGACGCGCGCGGCGACGTGGCGGGGGAGGGTGATGATCTCGGGCGCGGGGAACGAGCGCGTCGCCCGTCGCCCGAGGTCGCCGAAGTCGACGTCCCGGCCGCGCACCGCCGCGCGCGTCGGGTCCCAGCGCTCCGCGCGCCACACCACCCCGCGCGCGGTGACGGCGTCGATCATCGCGCGCCGCGCGGCGGCCGCCGGGACGAAGCCGTCGACCGCGACCGCGATCGCGACCTCGTCGAGCGGGGCGTCGTCGCCGATGCGGGCACGCCCCGCGGCCTCGCCGAGCAGCGCCTCGGCCGCCCAGCGCGCCGCCCAGTCGCCGATCGCGCCGAGGCCGCCGGCGCCGGGCGCGACGACGACCCCGCGGCGCCGCGCGTCGGCGTCGTGCTCCTCGTGCATCGCGCGCACGAAGGCCTGATCGGCCGCGACGTCGACGTAGTCGGCGCCCGCCGCCACCGCGGCCGCCGCCAGCGCGCCGCCGACCTGCGGGTACGGGCCCGCGCACCCGACGACGACGCGGGCGCCGGCGACGACGCGATCGAGCGCGCCGCGATCGAGCGCGGCGGCGACCGCGACGGTCGCCTCGCCGCGGAGCCGCTCGCGCACCGCCGCGAGCCGCGGGCGGTCGCGGCCCGCCAGCACCACGCGGGCGCCGCCTGCGGCGAGCGCGCCGGCGACCAGGCCGCCGACGACGCCGCTGGCGCCGTACACGACGATGCTCGGCGTCACGGGAACTCCAGCGCGAGGGAGACGCGCCCGACGTGCGACCAGCGCGCGTAGGTGCCCGCCGACGTCGGGGCCCCGTACCCCGCGCGCACCGTCGCGCACGCCGGCAGCGACACGTCGTAGCCGCTGTCGACGCAGTCGAGGAGCCGCACCGGATCGAACGCGCCCGGGCTGGAGGTGGCCGACGGCTGGTAGCCGGTGTTGTACGCGAGCTGGGCGACCCAGCGCGAGCCGAGCCGCAGCTGCGCGCCCCCGCCGGCGGTCAGCTGCGCGCCCCACGGGGCGCGCGCGGAGAGGCGGTCGCTGGCGACCGCGCCGCTGTCGATCCCGACGCGCGCGCCGAGCCGCAGCACCTGACCGTCGTCGATCTCCTCGACGCCGACCTCGAGGGCGAAGGCGTCGCGCAGGCCGCGCGGCCGCGGGTAGATGGGCGGGACGCCGCCCGCGGCGAGATCGCCGCCGTAGGTGCGGACGTCCTCGTAGCTCGCGCGACCGAGCAGGCGCCAGCGCAGCTCGCCGACCAGGTCCCAGCGCTCGCGCATGCGCGACCGCGCGCCGAGCCGCACGATCTGCGGCTGCTTGACGAACAACGTCGCCTCGCCGACGCGCACCGCGCCACCGTCGCGCGGCGCGCTCACCACGCGCGCGTCGCCGGTGCGCTCGACGCGCCCGAGATTCCATGGCCGCTGGTACGTGATGCCGAGGAGCACGTCGCCCGGCAAGGTCACCAGCGCGCCCGCGGCGAAGCGCAGGTCGTCGAGCGTGAGCGCCGGCAGCTCGACGCCGAACACCTCCCAGCGCTCGGACGCCACCGTGACGGTCCACAGCTCGGTCGCGAGCGGGTTCTCGAGCCCGCAGCGCATTCCGCCGCAGTCGCTCTCGATGCCGCGGCTGGGGTCGCGCCCGGCCTCGACCGCGGTGTCGCGCGCGAAGCGCAGGACCGTGTCGCGCGTGCTGAACGTGCCGGCGAGCCCGAGCGAGATCCGGCCGGTGAGCCGGTACGCCGCCGAGAGCGTCCCGTAGTCGATCCGACGCGTGCGGCTGCCGCGCGTGTGGTACGCGAGCGCCGCCTCGCCGGCCAGCGTCTCGTCGGGCGGCGGCACGCTGGTGATGAAGGCGATCGAGCCGCCCGGCCACGCGCGCATGATCCCGGCGTTGCCGCCGGCGCCGGCGGTCGTGCCGTCGATCGACGGCCCGTCGGTGAAGCCGCCGTTCTCGTCGACGAGCCGGCGGTCGATCGAGAGCTGATCGAACGTGCCCACGCCGCCGAGGAAGACGTGGATGCCCGGCGTCGCGAGCAGCATCGGCGCCGGGTTGGCGATGATGTTCGCCGGGTGCGGCGACGTCGGTCCCGCGAACACGGCGCCGTCCCACGGCGCGTCGCCGGGAGACGCCGCGGCCGGCGAACCCGTGATGGCCGCGACGACGATCACGATCGGCCAGCGCACGGCGAGAACCCTACCACGTCGTGACGTATCATCGCGGCGCGTGCCCCACCTCCGGAACCTCCACGTCCTCGTCGCCACCGTCGCATGTCTCCTGCTCGTGGTCGCATGCGAGAAGACCACGCACGAGGCCATCGAGAAGTGGGAGACCACCAAGAAGGGCGAGGGCAAGCTCAGGGACACCTTCACCGATCGCTCGCTCGATCCCGATCTGTCGGCGCACGCCGCCGAGGTCCTCCTGCGCAAGCTCGAGGACACCTACGTGCGCACCACGTTCGAGCAGATGGAGAGCGGCCGGCGCGCCAAGGTGATCGCGAAGCTGGCGCCGCGCCTGTGGACGCTGGCGCGGATCGAAGGCGAGATGACCGCGCCGAGCCAGCGCCAGATGATGGCGAAGGACATGCTCGTCGACCTCCGCGCGTGGGCCGACCAGGCGGCGCGCGATCAGATCGACGGGTACCTGACCGACTGGCTCACCGGCGGCTACTATGAGGGTCGCGCCGAGGCCGGCCGCCACACCGGCGCGCAGATCATCCGCATGCTCGGCGCGCGCGCCGGGGAGCGGCTCATCGCCGAGGCGAACCGCATCATCGCCGCGCCCGACCAGGGCGCGAAGCGGCGCAAGCTCGGCGACGAGCTCCTGCTCGGCCTGGCGGTGTCGGGGTCTCCCGAGGCCGTGAAGCTCGTGCTCGACATCTTCGCCATGGACCGCGGCGACGAGACGTTGCCCGATCGCGCGATGGCGGCGCTCTACCGGGCCTACCTGGACAGCGGCGGCGCGTATCCCGTGGCCGACGGGGCCGCCCTCCAGCCGCACGTGGCGCGCCTCGCCGAGATCGCGAAGGACGACGGCAACTCGCCGCAGGTGGCCAACGACGCGGTCGCGCTCCTGCGCGCCGCCGGGATGCCGCACTGCCTCGAGCCGCTGCTCGGCATGGTCAACCACCCGCACCGGAACCCTCGCTTCATCTGGGTGGCGGTCAACAACTCGCTCCGGTGCGGCGGACCGGCGGCGTTGCCGCGCGTGGCCGAATCGCTCGCGACGGCGGGCCCCTACGATCATCGCGACCTCGGCGGCGCGACGTGGGAGACCTTCGCCTCCCTGGGACAGCGCGACGGGTTCATCGAGGCGGCGCGGGGGCTCCTGGGGTCGCGGAGCTGGGTGGCGCGATGGATCGCGGCCGAGACCATGGGCGTCCTGTCGGCGAAGTCGGAGGCCGCCAAGGTGGCCGAGCTCGCCGACGACAAGACCCGGCTCGCCGGCTACTGGGGTGACCAGAAGGACGTGCCCAAGGCCCAGCGAAAGCCGGAGCCGACCTTGGGACAGCGCGCCGCCGAGATCGCGGCGAAGCTGCGCTGACCGGCCGGCGCGACCCCATCGCGCCCCGGACTTTTCCAGCGCCCATAGAGCGAACCGCGCAGACAAGTAGTATGCTGCCTCGGAGGAGACCCCCCGGGAGATGGACCAGTCCAAGAAGACGATGCGCCACTTCTACTGCCGCGACGTCCTGTGGGAGACGTTCGAGCAGATGGCCAACGACTTCGACTGCTCCATCGACTACTTGATCAACGAGTCGATGCGCTATTACGCGCGCTCGAAGAACTATCCGGCCGCGGGGCAGGGCGCCTCGTCGGCGTCGATGTCGGGCGCGGGTCCCTCGTCATCGCACAGCCCGACGCAGCCACCGCCGCCCGGGCTCGCCGCCCGTCGTCCCGCGCCGACGACCTCGCCGCCGCCGAGCCAGCCGCCGACCGCGCCCAACGCGCCGCGCCGCCCCGCGCCCCCGACGCCCGCCGGCCACATGGGTGGCGGCGTGCCGATGGGCGGTGCCATGGCCGCGCCGCGCGCCGCGCCCGCCCAGTCGTATCCTCCGCCGGCCGCGCCCGCGCCGCCGCCGCCGCGCATGGATCCCATGGGCGGCTCGCCCACGCTCTTCCTGATGTTCAACGGCCAGCGCTACCCGGTGACGAAGGACCAGTTCATCATCGGCCGCGGCTCGAAGACGAGCGACCTGGCGATCAAGGACGGCAACATCTCGCGCAAGCACGCGGCCGTCATCCGCCGCAACGGGACCTTCTACATCAAGGATCTCGGCTCGACCAACGGCATCGATTACAAGGGGATGCGCATCGACAACAAGCGCATCGACGAGGGCGACGTCTTCCACCTCTGCGACTACGAGCTGCGGTTCACCTACCGCGGCGACTAGCGCCGCGGGGGGTACCGCGGCGACTAGCGCCGCGGGTGGCCTACCGCGGCGACTGAGCGCGGCGTCAGGTGGCCTGCAGCTCTGCTTGCACCTTCTCGCCGCGCTTGAGCCCCAGGCGCGCGTAGATCGCGAGCGCCTCGCGCAGCATGTCGGTGCCGTGCTCGATGGCGCCGTTCTCGATCTTGTAGCGGCCGAAGAGCTCGAGCCCGCGCGCGGTCGCGGCGTCGTTGCCGATGTCGCGCAGGACGGCGAGCCCGCGGCGGAAGTAGCCCTCGGCCGGAGGCTCGGTGGGCTCGTCCATGATCTCCGTGCGGTCGGCGTCGTAGAGGCTGCCCGAGAGCACCTGGCCCAGGGCCAGGAGCGCGAGGCCCTCCTTCTCCTTCAGCCCCGCGTGCGTCGCGACGGCGAGCGCGCGCTCGGCGAGCTCGCGGGCCTCGGCGATCTTGCCGACCTCGAGCTCGAGCAGCGCCAGGATCCGGCAGCACTCGCTCTCGAGCTGGCGCGCCTCGAGGTCCTCGATGATCTCGAGCGCGTCCTCGAGCCGGCTGCGCGCCTCCTCGAGCTTGTGCTCCTCGAGCGCCAGCTCGCCGAGGTGGGTGAGCACGATCGCCGAGTAGGGCAGCGCGCCGATCTCCTCGGCGCCCGCGAGCGCGGCCAGCCAGCCGGCGCGCGCCTCGGCGAGCTCGCCGAGCTCGTACGCGAGCTGCGCCAGGTTGATCTGCGAGACCACGGCGCCCCAGCGATCGCCCGCCTGCTTGCGCAGCCCGAGCGCCTCGGCGTGGCAGTTCGCCGCCGCGTCGTACTGCCCGCGGTCTTGCTGCACGTTGCCGAGGTTCGAGAGCGACGCGGCGATCGAGCGCTTGTCACCCAGGTGCCCGCGGCGCGACAGCGCCTCGGTGATCTTGGCGAACGCCTCGTCGTTGCGACCGAGCAGGTGGAGCGCCTTGCCGATGTCATCGAGCGAGCCGGCGATGCCGCGCAGGTCGCCCGCGGCGCGGAACAGCTCGGCGCCACGCTCGAGGTACTCGAGCGACAGCTTGAGGTCGCCCTTGCGCCGCCACACGCGGCCCATCTTGTTGAACGCGACGGCGGCCTTGGCCTTGGACGCGCCCACCCACGACAGGCGCAGCATGCGCTCGAACGCGCCCAGCGCCGCCTCGAAGTCGCCGATGAGCTCGTAGACCGAGCCGAGGTCGTGCCAGAGGTGGATGCGCGCCGCGTGATCGGTGTCCCCCACGCACGCGAGCGCCCGGTCGTAGAGCCGGATCGCCCGCTCGTTGTGGAACCCGTGCCGGGCCGCCTCGGCGGCGCGGCGATAGCGGCCCGCGGCCTCGCGCGTCTCGCCGGCGCGCTCGAGGTGTCGCGCGACCTCCTCCTGCGCCGCCGGCCCACGGCCTTCCGGGCGCAGCTCGAGCCACTGCGCCGCGAGGCGGTGGTAGCGGCGGCGCACCGCCTCGTCGAGGCTGTCGAGCACCAGCGACCACAGGATCGGGTACGCGAAGCGGAGCTCGCGCTCGCCCTGCATCTGCGGCGGGTCGACCTCGACCAGCCACTCGCGCTCGATCAGCTTGGTGAGCGACGCGTTGACCGTGACCCGCGAGTGATCGCCCGACGCGGCGATCTGCGACAGCGTCGGCCCGTCGGGATCCGAGGTCTCGAGGTGGATGGCGCGCTCGACGGCGAGCACCGCGTCCATCCAGCACACCTCGCCGACCACGGCGGCCATCTCGAGCACGCGGCGGTCGACGGGATCCATGACACCCAGGCGGGCGGCGACGAGCTGCTCGTACGTGCGCGGCAGGTTGGTGGCGGCGAGGCGCGCCTCGTCGAGCCGCCACGTGGCGCCCGGCCCGCGCACGATGCAGTCGCTCTCGAGCAGGAGCCGGACGAGCTCGTGGATCGCGCGCGGCGAGCCGCCCAGCGAGCGGGCGTGCGCGAGCAGCCGGTCGGGCACGGTGCCGAGCGGCAGCAGCAGCTCGCGCAGGAGCGCGTCCGCGTCCATGGGCGTGAGCGGCCCGAGCTCGATCTTCTCGGGGGCGACGTCGCCCTCGCCGAAGCTGGGATACCGCTCGTAGAGCGACGCCTGCGCGGTGGTCACCAGCATGATGCGCGAGCTGCGGAGGCCGGCGCACAGGTACTGGCAGAGGTTGATCGTCTCCGGACCGGCGAGCTCGAGGTTCTCGAGCACGAGGAGGAGCGGGTGCTGTTCCGCGTCGGCGGCGAGGAAGCGCCGCACCGCCAGGAACGTGCGGGTCTCGAGCTGCGACGGCGACTCGACCAGCGGCCCGACGACCGGGCTGTCGTCGAAGCCGATCCGCATCAGGTGCGCGAGCAGGTGCGCGACCTCGGTCACGCGCGCCGGCGGGAGCACGTCGGCGACGCCGGCGATCACGCGCTCGCGGCTGTCCTGGAGCGGCGCGCCGGGCGCGATGCCGAAGCGCTGCGCGAGCAGGCGCGCGAACGCCGTGTACGAGCCGGCGCCCTCGTCGGCGATGCCGGTGAGGACCCGGACGTCGGGGGCGGCCTCGCGGCAGGCCTTGGCCACCTCGGTGACGAGGCGGCTCTTGCCCATACCGGGCTCGGCGATGATGATCGCCGCGGCGATCGCGTTGTCGGAGGTCGCGGTCTTGAACCGCTGGGTCAGGAGCTCGAGCGCCGAGCGGCGGCCGGTGAACCGGGTGCGCAGGTCGTAGACCGCGGGGATGGCGATGGTGCGTTCGTCCTCGCCGTCTCCGAATAGATCTCCGTCCAGGGGCCCCGACACCGCCGCAGCGTACCACGGCGTCTCGGAACCATCTGAATTTCTGCGGATTTCCATTGCTCTTCCCCCGTCGAGGCGGCGCGGAAGCTAATGTGTGTCCAGGTGGTTGTCAATCGCCTTCGCACCGGGTCACGAGCGCGTCGCGGTACCGCTCGGTGCGGGCGGCGACCTCGGGCGGGATCGGGCGCGGGCCGTCGGCGTCGCGCATGAAGTAGTGGAGCGAGACCGGGATGATCGGCTCCTGGCCGCGTCGGACGCGCCCGCAGTTCCATTCGTCGAGGTCGGCGAGGACGCCGGGCAGCGCCTTCGCCGTCACCCGCTTGGTGTCGTGCAGGAGGACGATGCCGCCCTCCTGCGCGATGATGGACGCGACGAGCCGGGCGCGCAGCGACGCCGCGCTGGTGACCACCCAGTCCTGCGGATCGATGTTCCAGCGCACCTCGGTGAGACCGCGGGCGACGAGGGCGGCGCGGAGCGCGGGCGAGCTGGCGCCGTAGGGCGGTCGCACCGCGGTGGGGCGAACGCCGGTCGCCTCCTCCACCAGGGTCGCCAGCCGGTCGAGCTCGGCGTCGCGCCGCGCGGGTGACAGCGCGGTCAGCCGGGCGTGGCTGAACGTGTGGTTGCCGATGGTGTGGCCGGCCTCGACGATCGCGGTGAGCACGGCGCGTCGCTCGGGGCGCGCCGCGAGATCGCGGCCGACGACGAAGAAGGTCGCCGGCACGTCGTGCGCGGCGAGGGTGTCGAGGATCCGCGGCGTCAGCGTCTCGCTCGGGCCGTCGTCGAAGGTGAAGGCGACCACGTGGCGCGGGCCGTCACCGCGCGTCGGCGTCGCGCCGCCGAGCCCGTCGTGGCCGTGTGCGCTCTCGGCCCGCGCGCTGCCGGCGCCGAGCGTGACCGCGATCCCCACGAGCAGGCGGCCGAGCATCGCGTGATGATACCCTCGGATCGTGGGCCGCGTCGTCGCCACGACACACCTCCCCGGTGATCCGGCGCGGCTCCTCGAAGGTCACGCGTGGTCCGGCCCGGCTGCGGGCGAGGACGCGTGGCCGCGGGCGCGCTGGCTCGAGGCGCTCGCGACGGCGGACGCGCTCGTCTGCCTGCTCACCGACCGGATCGACGCGGCGGCGCTCGACGCCGGGCCGCGCCTGCGGGTGGTCGCCAACTACGCGGTCGGCTACGACAACGTCGATGTCGCCGCGGCGACCGCGCGCGGCGTCGCCGTCGCCAACACGCCCGACGTGCTGGTCGAGGCGACGGCCGACTTCACGTTCGCGCTCCTGCTCGCGGCGGCGCGCCGGCTGGGCGAGGGCGAGCGCCTCGTGCGCGCCGGGCAGTGGCGCGGCTGGACGCCCGAGCTCCTGCTGGGCGCCGACGTCGGTGGGCGCACGCTCGGCATCATCGGCATGGGCCGCATCGGTCGCGCCGTCGCGCGGCGGGCGCACGGCTTCGGGATGCGCGTCCTCTACACGCGCGGCGACGCCGGTGACGTCGGCGCGGCGACGTCGGTCGGGCTCGAAGAGCTCCTCGCGACCAGCGACGCCGTGTCATTACACTGTCCCCTGACCCCCGAGACCCGCGGCCTCATCGACGCGCGCGCGCTGGCGGCGATGAAGCCGGGCGCCATCCTCGTCAACACGGCGCGGGGCGCCATCGTCGACGACGGCGCCCTGGCCGACGCGCTCGAGCGCGGCCACCTCGGCGGCGCCGGGCTCGACGTCTTCACCGACGAGCCGCGCGTCGACCCGCGGCTCCTCGCCGCGCCCCGCGCGGTCTTGGCGCCGCACCTGGGATCCGCTACGACTACCGCTCGGACCCGCATGGCCGAGCTCTGCGTCACCGCCGTCCGTGACGTCCTCGCCGGCCGGCGGCCGCCCAACCTCGTGAACGACCCCAAGGCCCGCCCGTGACCGCGCCCGCCACCGAGCCGCACGTCCTCGTCGTGACCAGCGCCAGCGCCGATCCGGCGGCCGTCGTGCCGGTGCTGGCGGCGTGCGAGGCCGCCGGGGCGCGCGTGCGCGCGATCGACATCGGCGCGGCGGGGGCGGGCGGCGGCGGCCTGTCGGATCGCATGCGGCGCGCGGTCTACGGCGAGAGCGCCGAGCGCCGGCTGCGCAAGGAGATCGACGGCAACCCGCCCGACGTCGTCCTCGCGTTCGATCCGTTCGCCGCGCAGGTGCTCTCCCTCGCGCGCGATCAGGCCGGCAACCCGGCCCCCGTCGTCGCGGTGTGCGCCGATCTCGAGCCGGGCGCGTCGTGGGGCCAGGCCGACGCCGACCGGTACTGCGCGATCGACAACGAGACCGCGGTCGCGCTTGCCGACGCCGGCGTCGAGGACGATCGCGTGCTCGTCGTCGGCCCGATCGGCGAGCGCGCGTGGGCCGACGCGGCGGCCGAGGATCGCGCCGGCCTGCGCGCCCGCTTCGGCGCCGGCGAGCGCGCGGTCGTCGTCGAGGTCGCCGGCCTCGGCGCCGAGCTCACCGGGCAGCTGGTCATGCAGCTCTCGCTGGCCGAGGTGAGCGACCGCATCACGTACCTGTTCGACGCCGGCGCCGACGTCGACGCGGCCGCCGCGGTGCGCCGGCAGGTGCCGGTGCTCGGCCTGCGGGCCAAGCTCTTCGGCCAGAGCGCCGACGCCGGGCGCTACTGGCGCGCCGCCGACGTCGTCGTGGCGCGTCCCCGCTCGCGCGCGATCGCGCGGGCGATGCTCGTCGGCGCGCGGCTGCTCGCGCTCGTCGACGACGAGGTGCCGGGCGCCGCCCGCACCGTGACCGCGCTCGAGCAGCGCGGCCGCGGCGCCGGCGCGCGCGGCATCCTGCTGGTCTCGTCGGGCCTGGAGGCGCTCCTGCGCGCGTCGCCGCCGCCGCCCGCCGCCGACGGCGCCGATCACGTCGTCGACGTCGTGTGGACCGTCGCGAGCGAGCGCCGCGCCGTCATCGAGGAGCGCCGCTCGGCCGCGCGCGCCGAGACCCACTCGCGCCTCAAGGACGCGACCGCCGCCGCCGCGGCCGCCGCGCGCCAGAGCGCCGTCGCCGGCGACCTCGAGGATCTGGGCGGCGCCCCCGCGGAGCCCGCCGCCGACATCCCGGGCGAGGCCGATCTCGCGTCGCTCGCGCGCGAGGCGGCGGAGCGCAAGCAGCAGCTGGTGCGCGACGTGGACGCGGCGCGCCGCGCCGGCGATCACGCGAACATGCACCGCCTGCTGCAGGAGCTGGCCGCGCTCGACAAGGAGCTGGCCGATCTCGACGCCGCGACGCGCGCGGCGCGCGCCGCCGGGGTGAAGCCCGGCGCCAACGGCGGCCCGCGCCCCGCGGCGGGGACGCCACGCCCGCCACCGCAGGACCGGCGCCCGCCGGAGGACCCGCTCGCGGAGCTCAAGCGCAAGGCGGCGTCATCGAATCGCCGTTCATCGGCGTCGGTCGAGGACGAGCTGGCCGCGTTGAAGCGTAAGATGTCCGAGACGTCGAAGAAGAAGTGATGGTCCCCGCGCGCCTCCCCGTGCTCGTCCGCGTCCTCCTGGGCGTGACGCTGGTCGCGTGCGTGATCCTGCTCGCGGCGTGTCCGCCCAAGAAGCCGGCGCCCGCGCCGAAGAAGGACTGGAAGACCGAACCGCGCCCCGTGAAGAAGAAGGATCCGCCGCCGCCCAAGCACCGCTCGCACGAGCATCCCCACGGCGCTCACCCGCACGACGGCAACGATCACCACCACCACCCGCACCCGCACCCGCACATGGCCGGCCAGAACGGCCACCATCATCCGTACTGAGGGTCAGGTGCCCGAGCGGCCGTAGCGATCCTCGAGCCGCACGACGTCGTCGAGCTCGGGCGTCGACACCTCGACGACGTCGGTGTCCTCGAGCGCGATCATGCGATGGCGGAGCCCCGGCGCGATGTGGAACGGCTGCATCGGCGCGAGCTCGGTCGCCTGCGGCGCCTCGCCATCGGCGAAGTGCTCGAAGCGCATGCGCCCGCGCAGCACCATCACCGTCTCGTCCTTCTGGCGGTGATACTGGAGCGAGAGCGCCTCGCCCGCCTTGATGTGCAGCACCTTGCCGACGTAGCGGTCGGTGCGCGCCCAGATGAGCTCGTGGCCCCAGGGCTTCTCGACGCGGGTCGTCACGTTCACTTCTTGGGCGGCGTGGCCGCGGGCGGCTTGGCGGCGGGCGGCTTGGCGTCCGGCGGCGTGGCGTCGGGGTCCGTCGTCTCCGGCGGGGCCTCGGGCGCGACGAACTTCTCGCGGATCCCCGGCACCTCCTCGCGGCGGTCGACCTTCTTGTCGTAGTCGTCGTCGTAGAGGATGGCGACCAGCGCGCCGTCCTTGTACTGCTCCCAGTAGTCGGGCTCGCCGTCGGCGTTCCGGTCGCGCCGCACCGAGGTCAGCGACTCGAAGCGGTCGTAGATCTCCTTGATGTCGTACTTGCCGTCGAAGTCGCTGTCGCGCTCGACCTCGATCCGCTTACCGGTCTTGGGATCGTAGACCGCGGACATGTCGAAGCGGCCGTCGTAGTCGAAGTCGGCCTTCTCGAACGCGTTCGAGCCGCGCGGCGTGTAGCCGACGACCCAGTCCTTGCGGCCGTCGTGATCGAAGTCGACCTGCTTGCAGGTGAGGATCTCGACCTTGGTGCCGCCCTGGTCCTCGACCTTGTACATCTTCCAGACGTCGGGCCGGCCGTCGCGGTTGAGGTCGTACGTGATGACGTTCTTGCCGCTGGTCTCGCACAGGGTCGGGTCGACCTTGCCCACGCTCGACGAGGTGTCGCCGGCGTCGGACGGGGTGGACTTGTCCTTCTTGTTCTTGTTGCACCCCGCCGCGGCGCCCACGACGAGCAGGGCGCCCAAGACGATTCCCGTGCGGATTCGCATGGGTCGAGCGTATGCGGGGTGACGCTCCCGCGCAAGCCAGGCGCGGTTGACCCGTGACGTGGCGCAACGTAAGGTGCCGGGCCCTCCCCGGGCGGCTCCTCGATGGCATTCCCCCCCGAACGTATCCGCAACTTCTCGATCATCGCGCACATCGACCACGGGAAGACGACCCTGGCCGACCGGATCCTCGAGCACTGCGGCGCGCTCAGCGAGCGCGAGCGCGAGAACCAGTTCCTCGACAACATGGACCTGGAGCGCGAGCGCGGCATCACGATCAAGGCGCAGGCGGTCCGCCTCAAGTACGTCGCCGGCGACGGCCTCGAGTACCAGTTCAACCTGATCGACACGCCGGGCCACGTCGACTTCCACTACGAGGTCTCGCGCAGCCTGGCCGCGTGCGAGGGCGCGCTCCTCGTCGTCGACGCCGCGCAGGGCGTCGAGGCGCAGACGCTCGCCAACGTCTACGTCGCCCTCGACAACAACCTCGAGATCGTCCCGGTGCTCAACAAGATCGACCTGCCGGTCGCGCGCCCCGACGAGATCAAGCAGCAGATCGAGGACCTGATCGGGCTGCCCGCCGACGACGCGTGCCTGGTGTCGGCCAAGACCGGCGTCGGCATCCCCGACATGCTCGAGGCGATCGTCAAGCGCATCCCGCCGCCCAAGGCCGACCGCGCCGCGCCGCTCAAGGCCCTCATCTTCGACAGCTGGTACGACACGTACCGCGGCGTCGTCGTGCTGGTCCGCGTGTTCCAGGGCACGATCAAGAAGGGCACCAAGCTGCGGTTCTGGGCGACCGACGTCGCCTACGACTGCACGATGCTGGCCGTGCGCAAGCCGTTCCCGGTCGAGGTCGACGGCCTCGACGCCGGCGAGGTCGGCATCCTGGCCGCGTCGATCAAGGACATCGCCCACGCGCGCGTCGGCGACACGATCACCGATGCGGATAACCCGTGCGACGCGCCGTTGCCGGGCTTCAAGGCGGTGAAGCCCATGGTGTTCGCCGGCATGTACCCGGTCGACGCCGCCGACTACCAGGACCTGAAGGACGCGCTCGGCAAGCTGGTGCTCAACGACGCGGCCGTGACCTACGAGCCGGAGTCGTCCGCGGCCCTCGGCTTCGGCTTCCGCTGTGGCTTCCTCGGCCTCCTCCACATGGAGATCATCCAGGAGCGGCTCGAGCGCGAGTTCGACCTGAACCTCATCACGACCGCGCCCAGCGTGCAGTACCGCGTGCACCAGACCGGCGGCGACGTGGTCGTCGTCGACAACCCGGCCAAGATCCCCGATCAGGGCAAGTTCGAGTCGATCGAGGAGCCGGTCATCAACGCGACCGTGCACCTCCCCCAGGAGTACGTCGGACCGATCATGCAGCTGTGCGAGGAGCGCCGTGGCACCCAGAAGGGGCTCCACTACGATCCCGGCGGCCGCGTGCGCGTCGAGTACGTGATCCCCCTGGCGGAGGTCGTCTTCGGGTTCTACGATCGGCTCAAGACGATGAGCCGAGGCTACGCCTCCCTCGACTACGAGCCCGCCGGCTATCGCGAAGCCGATCTCGTCCGCATCGACGTGCTGGTCAACGGCGAGCGCGTCGACGCGCTCTCGATCGTCGCCCACCGCGACAACGCGTACCACCGCGGCGTCGAGCTGTGCACCAAGATGAAGGAAGTGGTGCCGCGCCAGATGTTCGACGTCGCCATCCAGGCCGCGATCGGCAGCCGCATCATCTCGCGCGTGACGGTGAAGGCGATGCGCAAGGACGTCACCGCCAAGTGCTACGGCGGCGACATCAGCCGCAAGCGCAAGCTCCTCGACAAGCAGAAGGAAGGCAAGAAGCGCATGAAGTCGGTCGGCTCGGTCGAGCTGCCGCAGGAGGCGTTCCTCACCGTCCTGAAGGTCGATTCCTGATGGCGTTCGCGCTGGGAGCGACGTCGTCCGCCGGCCGCTGGGATCGGCGGGTCATGCAGGAGGCGCGTGCGCTCCTGAAGGACGCCAGGTCACTCCGCGGCGCCAAGATGTCGACCGACGACGCCCGCGCGCTCAAGGAGCGCAGCGAGGCGGTGCAACAGGCGGTGCGGGCCAAGGACGTCGCCGCCGCGCGCGCGGCGCTGCCGGGCCTCGACGCCATCGTCGACAAGCTCTCGGCCGAGGTGAAGCGCTCGCCGTGGCGCGAGTACGTCGAGTCGATCGGCATCGCGATCCTCATCGCGCTCCTGCTCCGGGCGTTCGTCGTCGAGGCGTTCAAGATCCCGTCGGCGTCGATGATCCCGACCATGCAGATCGGCGACTTCATCTTCGTGAACAAGTTCCTCTACGGCGTGCGCGTGCCGTTCTCCGACGACAAGGTCTTCGACGCGCGCCAGCCGCAGCGGGGCGAGGTGATCGTCTTCAAGAACCCGTGCACGCCGGAGCGCGACTTCATCAAGCGCATCGTCGCGCTGGGCGGTGACACGGTCGAGGTGCGCTGCAACGTCCTCTACGTCAACGGCAAGAGCGTGCCCGAGGAGCTGGTCAGCGCCACCTGCAGCTACTGGAACCAGGACGAGACCACCAAGAAGTGGGAGCTCAAGCCGTGCAGCCACTACCGGGAGACCCTCGGCGGCTACGCGTACTCGACCCACCACTCGGAGATGCGCCCGTCCGAGGACGCCCGGCGCAAGGGCGGGACCGGCTGGACGTACGAGGCCGAGGGCAGCTACGGCAGCGACTTCCCCAAGCTGCACCGGCCCGCCGACGAGCAGGTCCCGCAATGCGACCAGACCGGCAAGCAGACGCCGGCCGAGCACGCGGCGGCCAGGGGCAAGGTCGTGGTCACGACGCCGCCCGCCGACGCCTGCGGCCAGCGCCTCCACTACGTCGTGCCCGCGGGCCACGTCTTCATGATGGGTGACAACCGCTTCAACTCGAACGACTCGCGCGAGTGGGGGCCGGTGCCGCTGGCGAACATCAAGGGCAAGGCGATGTTCATCTGGCTGTCGCTCGGCAAGCCGGAGTCGACGTGGATCCGGTTCCACCGCATCGGCAACTTCGTCCACTGACTCAGCGGCTGAACCAGGCGCGCAGCTCGCACGCGGCGGGCTTGCCCCGGAGCGTGTAGCCGCGGTCGCGTGGGCCGCCGGCGCCCGACCACTCCCAGACGAAGAGCCCGGTGAGCGGCTGGCCGCCCCAGGCGCGGGCGAGCGCGGCGAAGGCGCGGCGCTGCTCCTCGAGATCGACGGGCGCGTCGCGCGTGTAGTCCCACGGCGCCGTCGCCGCGCCGTCGACCGACGGGTATCCGACCTCCGTGAGCCAGAGGGGGAGCCCGCGCGCCTGCGCGGCGGCCAGCAGCGCCGCCCTCGGTTTCACCCACGCGGCGACGAGCGCGTCGACCGACGCGTCGCGATCGCGCGTGAGCTCGAAGTAGCCGGTCACACCCAGCGCGTCGAGCCGCGCCGCGAACGAGACCTGCTCGAAGTGGTCCCAGTTGGCGCTGTAGAGCAGCGCGCCCTCGTAGAGCTTCTCGACCCGCGAGATGAGGTGGTACCAGCGGTCGCGCCAGCCCTGGGTCGAGCCGAGCTCCGAGCCGATGACGAGCGCGGCGGCGCCGTGGGCGGCGGCCGTGCGCGCGTGGGCGACGATGAACGCCTCGTACGACGTCCACCACGCGTCGACGTCCCGCGGCGCCAGCGTGCCGCGCCACTGCCCGGGCGCCGTGCGCTCGAGCACCAGGATGGGGAAGAGCGTGACGCGCAGGCCGCGCGCCGCGGCGTGATCGAGCGCGGCGGCGAGGACGTCGTCGGCGACGGTGACCGCGCCGCGGGCGACCCTCACGCTGTGGACGTCCCGCTGGCCCCACGCGACGACGATCGCGACGTCGGTCGCGCCGAGCGCGGCGATCTCGTCGAGCCGCGCGCGCGCGCTGTCGGCGGTGGTATCGGCCCACATCCCGAGCGAGACGCCGCGATGCGGCGGCGCCGCGCCCGCGCCCTCGGCGCAAGCCGCGTCTATTTTTTTGGCGGCGGCGGGGGCGTGGCGAGCTTCTGCATCGACGACGCGAGCGCGTCGGTCATCGCCAGCTCGACCGCCTGGTTGATCGCGTACTCGCGATCGCGGGGCCGGAGCTTCTTGCCGATGTCGAGCTTGACCGTCGCCGAGCCCTCGCCGGAGAAGCCCATGACGCGATCGGGGATGGTCTCGCCGAACGTGCGGAGCGAGAGCCGGATGATGAGGCGCTTCTCCTTGTTGAGCGAGTCGTCCTTGTCCTCGACCTCCTCCTCGAAGGCGATGACCTCGACGTTCACGCGGTACGCGCCGGCGAGCTTCTTCTTCTTGAGGTAGGCCTTGAACGCCTTGGCGTTGGCCCGGTCGGGGGCGCCGTCGAGCGTCACGACGAGCTGCTCGTGCGACGCGATCGACTTGGCGACCTGGGTCTGGGCGACCGGGATGAGATCCTTGCCGGCCTTGCCGAGCTCGTCGGCGGCCTTCACCTCCGCCAGCTCGAAGAAGTACTTCTTCTTCGGCTTGGCGGCGTCGGCGGTTCGCGCGCCGGCGGCGAGGACCAGGGCGGCGACGCCGAGGACGAAGGCGAGGAGGGGGACAGGGCTACGCGACGCACGCATCGGGCGCATCATCACGCAGATGGTACGTACGTGCTACCGTTCTCATTCATGGTGCGTCGCCGCTGGCCCGACGTGGTGATCGTGATCTCCATCGTCATGCTTGGTTGCGCCGGGATCTGGGCCATCTGGGGGGAGGACCTGGGCTTGCGTGAGGACGACAAGGCCGAGAAGAAGGAGCCGCCGCTACGCCGGGTGGAGGGCGGCGGCCGCCTGAACTGAGGTGCGCCTGGCGCGGAGGCGCCGGGCGAGCCACGGCGTGCGCTCGCGGACCGGCTCGTACGCCGGCGGCTCGTCGATGCCGAGCTCGCGACGGACCTCGTCGAGGGGGCGCGGCAGGAGCGCCAGCCAGTCGACGCCGGGGAGCCAGCGCGCGCGACGCCCGCGCAGGAACCCGCGCGTGACCAGCCGGCGCGCGCCGGGGAGGTTGCCGAGCACGAGGCCGAGGCCGGCGAGGAAGCCGACGCCCGGGTGGCCGGTCTGCGCGAACGTGAAGGCGAGCAGCGACGCCTCGCCGAGGAGGTCGCCCCTGTAGCCGGTGACGGTGTGCCAGAGGTCGTGGGTGTCGCGCATGCGCTCGCGCATCCAGCGCACGTCGGGATCGAGGCCGTCGACCGTGGTGGCGTCGACGCCGTCCATGCTCGCCTGGACGAGGCCGGCGGCGGTGATGCCCTCGCTGTCGAGGAAGCGGAGGTACGCGCGGCCGAGGCTGTCCTCGGGCATCGCCTCGAGGCGCGCGCGATCGCAGAGGACGGGGAGGAGGTCGTCTCGGCGCGCCAGCAGCGGTCCGCCGGTGGGCGAGGCGCGCATGCGGCGGGCGAGGCGCGCGGGCGTGTCGAAGGACAGGGCGTCGGCGATGCGGAACGCCTGCTTGGTGTCGCCCGGGTCGGCGAGCGCGGCCCGCGTGGCGTCGAGGAGCGTGGCGAACGTCGAGGTCGGCGGGGCGGAAGGCATCGAGGTCTCCTTGCTGACAAGAATGTAAGTAGCTATTACTTACAGGATTGTCAATGGCCGTGTAGGATCGCGGGATCCATGGCGAAACCACCGCGGCGCACCCGGCGGACGGCGGAGGAGGCCCGGGAGCTCATCCTGGACGCGGCCGAGGCGCAGCTCGTGAAGCACGGCCCGGACTCCCTGCGCCTGGTGCAGCTCGCCGAGGAGGTCGGCCTGTCGCACCCGGCGATCCTCCACCACTTCGGCAACCGTGAGGGCCTGGTGCGCGCGGTGGTCGAGCGCGCGATGGGTCGGCTGGAAGGGCAGATCGTCGAATCGCTGCGCGCCGGCGACCTCCACGAGGGCGCCGACGCCGCGCTCCTGGCCCGCGTCTTCCGCGTGCTCGCCGACGAGGGCCACGCGCGCCTGATGGTGTGGCTCTACCTCTCGGGCGCGATCACGCGCGATCCGATCGGCCCGGGGCGCAAGCTCGAGCTCATCGCCGGCACCATCCACGAGCTGCGCCGCGGCCGCGGCGTCGCCGCGGACCTCGAGGACACGACCTTCACGGTGCTGCTGGCGTCGTACGCGCTGCTCGGCAACGCGATCGCCGGCGTCCCGCTGCGCCGCGGCGCGGGGCTGGCCGACGACGACGAGACCGGCGCGCGGGTCAACGCCCGGTTCCTCGCGTGGTTCGCGCGGCTCCTGCGCGAGCACCTCGAGCGCGCGCCGGCGCCGGCGGCGCCGACGGCGCCGGGGTCGCGCGGCAAGCGTCGCCGGTAGCGCGGCGCGGGTGTACGGTCGGCGCATGGTGATCGACGGCGATGCGCTCTCGCTGCCCGCGTGGGATCAGGCCTCCGACGAGCAGCGGCGCGAGCTCGCCGCCGGCGTCGCCGCGCGCGTGGGCGGCAAGCTCGTCGAGCTCGAGGTCGACGCCCAGGGCGGTCAGGTCCATCGCGTCGCCGTCATCGACGTGCGCGGCGCGCACATGGTGCTCATCCCCGGCGGGACGGTGACGCTCGGCTGGGATCCGTCGCGCGGCGAGGTCGCCGCCGACCTCGCCTACGGCCTCACGCCGACGCGGCAGGTGACCCTCGCGCCGTTCCTGCTCGAGGTGTCGCCGTCGCCCGTCGCCGACTGGGCCGAGGAGCTCGACGAGGCCGACGACCTGCTCGAGGGCGTCGAGGCGCGCATCGCCAGCGAGGGCTTCCGCCTGCCGACCGACGACGAGTGGGAGCACGCGGCGCGCGGCGGCACCACGACGTTGTTCCGCTGGGGCGACCGGTGGCCCGACGGCGTCCCGTACGCGCGCCAGACCCACTTCACCGGCCATCACGTGCCGAGCGCGTTCGGCGTGCGCCTGCTCGACGATCCGTACCAGGTCGAGGTCGTCACCCAGCCGCTCGGCTTCCGCGGCGGCGACGGCGGCTCGATGGTGTGCGGCGGCGCCGCGTCGCCCGGGCCGTGGGTGACCTTCGCGTCGGCGTACCGCTGGCCGCGCGAGCTGTGGGAGGACGTCATCCTCGAGTCGCTCGAGGCCGGCTGGGTCCGCCGCGCGCTGTCGCTCGGCTGAGCGGCGCGCCGCGCGGTCGCGGGCGTCAGCGGGGATCGACGACGCGGCCGACGAACAGCGTGGCGCCGGTCGGGAGATCGCGGATGAGGAAGACGAACGGGCGGTCGACGGCGAGCGTGGCCTGCTGCGGCACCGACGTGTCCTCGAACACCACCGCGGTTGCGGCCGCGGCCTCCGTGCCCTCCTCGTCGATGGCGACGAAGCCCTTGTGGAGCACGTCGCTGATCGCGACGGTGCGCGTGCCGTCGATGCGCGAGAAGTCGGCCGCGGCGGTGAACGCGGACGGCATCCCGAGCGCGATGAGGGCGTCGGCGAGCGAGAGCGGCGCGTCGAACTCGAACTTCGGCAGCGCGAGGGTGACCAGGTGCGGCGCGAGCGCCGAGGTCACCGCCGCGAGGGCGCCCGCGTCGAGGCTCGCCTCGAAGGTTGCGAGGTCGTCGGGCACGATGATCGTCATGCCGAGCTGACCGCCGTCGTAGGGCAGCTCGACCGCGCGCCAGCCGTCGCCGGCGGCGTAGCCGGCCTCGATGGCGCCGTGCATCGTCGGCGTCTGGATGGCGGCGCCGGCGACCTGGAACGCGGCGTCGCGCGTGTCGCTCGCCTCGAACGGCGTGGCCCACGCCGCGGAGAAGTAGATCGCGTTGGTGAGCACGAGCCGCGTGTCGGGCGAGATCGAGCCCTGCGGGAGGAGGTCGCGGATCTTGTCGTTGGTCTGGTCCTCGACCCAGCCGTTGATGATGCCGCGCGAGCCCTCGGGGTCGCCGGCGAAGTCGAGCACCCGCAGGCCGGCGCCGTAGTTGACGGCGAGCGTGTCGAGGAACGGGTCGAGGAACGTCGCCCCTTGCCGGCCCCAGAGCGAGTTGGCGGTGCGCAGGCGGAAGGGGATGGTGTCGCCGCTCGCCGCGTCGGCGCGCGAGGCGAGCGCGAGGTCGAGCGCGTTGAGCGCGGCGTGCAGCCGGGCCTCGGGCAGCGTGAACCGCAGCGCGGTGGCCATCTCGTCGGCGGTCGAGCCCGCGGCGCCTGCGTACGCCATGGCGAGCGCGGTCGAGATCGAGTGCGGCGACATGAACAGGTTGCCCGGCTCGCCGCGCACCTGGTGGTAGAGATCGATCGCGAACGCGGTGTTGTCGGCGACGAGCTGCTCGAGGTCGGCGGCGGGCACCGACGGGCTGGTGTCGCGGGGGAGGTCGGACTGGACGAGGTAGGGATCCGGCGCGCCCGAGCACGCGCCGGCGAGGAGGAGGGAGGCGAGGGGAAGCGATCGCATGGCCCCGTCCACCTTCAACGGGCGTGCCGGGGGCGCCGCCTGTCGGTTCGCGTGCTTGCGCGCCGCCCACCTCAGGTTTCCGGCGGGGCCGTCATTCAGGACGCAACCTCGGCGGAGGGCTGCCGATAGCGCCGTCATGTCGAAGAGCCCATTGCTCCGCGTGCGTTCGGTCGCGCTAGTACTCCTGTCGTTGGTTGCCATGAGCGCGTGTGGTGCCGATCCGGAGCCGCCCACCCGTGACGAGGTGATCTACGCCTGCGGTACGTACAACCTCGAGGCCTGCCGCACCTTCGGCCGCTGCCTCGGCTGGACCGACGCCGAGACCCAGGCGTGCATCAACGAGGAGAACGCGAAGTGCGCCGACGAGCTGCAGGCCGAGTCCTGCTGGGAGGCCCAGCGCGACGCGCTCGACCGGTGCGCCGCCGACGTCGCCGACGACGCCTGCCCCGAGGTCTGCAACGCCAACGGCTTCTGCTTCTCCCCATGCTCGTACTTCTGCCCCGCCTCGGCGCGGTAGAACGCTCCTTCCAGAAACGGCCGCCCGTTGACGCCGACAGGCCCTCGACATGCCGCCCATACGTCCATCGCTACGTCTTCTTCTCGTGTTCCTGGTCGCGTCCCTCGTCGGGCTACGCGCGGCCGAGGCGGAGCGCCTCGCGCTCGTCGAGCCGTCTGGATCGCTGGAGGCCGCCGTCGTCCGGTCGATGCAGGACGCGGCGATCGAGCTCACCGTGGTGCGAGGCGCGCGATCCACGCCGCGGGAGGTCGCCTTCGAGACCCGGTCGCGATTCGTCGTCTGGCGCGATGGGGCGGTCTCTGTCAGCCACGCAGTACTCGCTCGACGGGCGCAACAACTGGCTCACCCGATGGAACGGGAGCACCAACGCCGCCTACGCCCGCGACGCGCGCGACGCGCTCACCGCGATCGGTGCGCAAGCCGTGAGCAGCGACGAGACGGGCGCGATCACCGGCGACGGCTCGGCCACGTACCGCTACGACGCGCTCGGCCTCCTCTCCGAGGTGCGCCCGGTGGCGGGCGGCGGCCGCATCTACAAGCGCGACGCGCTCGGCCGCATCGTTAGCGAGATCGATCTCGCCTCGGGTGGGACCACTCGCTTCGCATGGGACGGCGCACAGCGCGTCGCCGTCCAGCGCCCCGACGGCGCGCTCGAGACGACGCTCGCCGCGGAAGGACTCGACCAGCCGGTCGTGACGATCTTCGCCAGCGGCTCGCGACGCTACTTCCACCAGGATCGTCAGGGTTCGGTTTACGCCCAGACCGACGACTATGGCGCGGGCCAGCTCTTCATCAGCTACAACGCGTACGGCGAGCCGAGCCTTCGCGACGGCTCGGGCCGTGCGCTCCACGCATCAGGCGTGTGGTCGAACTTCGGCTATCACGGCCTGCCGCACGACTTCGGCCTCGGCCTCGTCGACATGCGCGCTCGCACGTACCGCCCGACGCTCGGCCGGTTCCTCTCTCCGGATCCGATCGGCCTCCTCGGCGATGCGAACCTGTTCGCCTTCGTCAACAGCGGCCCGCTGTCGTGGCGCGATCCGTGGGGGCTTGCTGCCAAGGGGGCGGGAAGGGTGTGGGGCAACGCGTGGGACGACTGGACGGTTGGTGCGTCGATCGCCTGCTTGGAGGACCCCTCTTGTTCGCCGTCGGATGACCGAAATGGGGTCGAGCGATTCTTCTCGCGGCTCGGTTCGAAGGCCGAATCCTACGGCGACGCCGTCGTTGCGTTCACAGAACGGAGCCTCGATCCGAGCCAGCTACCCCAGCGACTGCTCGATCAATCGCTGCTGGGCGTGCGTCTCGCCCAAGGGGCCTGGCAGGCGGCAAGCGAGATTCCCGACACCGTCGAGGGAGTCGTCAATGGCAATCCCGAGGCGTTGGCGGACGCGACGGTGGTCGCCATCGAGTGGCGCTTGGGCCGTCGTTCGGCGTCGAGCCAGTCCGTCCGTGGTGGCGGTGGCGGTGGCGGTGGCGGTGGCGGTGGCAG